>LNFM01001339.1_pt1 | contig 56512 bp, 47 predicted proteins | sample 596031 | NCBI WGS metagenome assembly LNFM01 (sample SAMN04254537, study PRJNA301005) | activated carbon metagenome | isolation source: dual media filters at the Ann Arbor, Michigan drinking water treatment plant | place: USA: Ann Arbor
AGCAAGAGCGCCGTCTGCAGTCGCGCCTGGGCGGCGAGGCTTTGCCGTGGCCACTTTCGGCAGCGAAAGGTTCGCATTCGCATCTGTTGGCGGCATCATGCCGATCGTTGCGATGACATCGCGTTGTTCCCCGCAGTCAGAGGCAGGCGATCACTGCGTGGGAACCCGGGGCATGCGCGACATCACCCGCACATTGGTTTCGGGCTGCAAGGTCACGTGGGCGATTTCGAAGCGGTGCTCGAGCATGGACGAGATCTCGCGCAGGATGCCGTCCCAGCGCGCGATGTTGTCGATGACGACGTGCGCGGACAGCGCAATGCGGTTCGAGGAGAGCGTCCAGATGTGCAGGTCGTGGACGGAGCGGACGCCATCGACCCCTGCAATCGCCGTGCCGATTTCGTGCAGGGAAAGATGCAACGGCACCCCTTCCATCAGTGCGTGCAGGGCTTCGCGCAACAGGCGCAGGCTCGATGCGAGAATCAGCACGCAGATCGCGAGCGACAGCAGCGGATCGACGGGCGTCCAGTCCGTCATCAATATCACCACGCCGGAGATCAGCGCGGCGATCGAACCGAGCAGATCCGCGAGCACGTGCAACAGCGCACCGCGGGTGTTCATCGTCTTCTCGCCGTGCGCGAGCAGCCAAGCCACGACGACGTTGATCACGAGGCCGAGCAGTGCGACGACGATGACGCTCTCGCCCACGACGGGCTGAGGATCGCGCAAGCGTTGGACGGCGACGACGGTGATCGCCGCGATGATTGCGAGCATGAACACGGCGTTCAGGAGCGCGCTCACGATCTCGGCGCGGCCCAGGCCGTAGGAATGCCGCACCGAGGGCGGCTTGCGCGCAAGCCATGCTGCGAGCGCCGCCAGTCCGAGCGATGCGCTGTCCGTGACCATGTGGCCCGCGTCGCTCAACAGCGCCAACGAGCCCGACCACCAGCCGGCGAGCGCCTCGATCGCCGCGAACGATAGCGTGAGAACCAACGCCCAGATCAGGGATTGCCCGGCAGCAGGCGTGTCGCCATGGCCGTGGCCATGGTTATGGCTATGGTCATGGTTATGGCCGGGCGTATGGCGATTCATGCTCAATTCCGAGTCCTCGTTGTGCGCCGCTGCGGCATGATCGCCATGCCGATCCTCCCCGCACGCGCATTGTCGCACCTAGCCACTGCGGGGGCGGACTTGCGTCCCGACAGCACCGTGCCGCCGCTAGCGTGACGCACGCGCTGCGTCGTCTCGGCACCAAGACGACTCGGTCTGCGTTGGCATCGAGCGCTATAATGACATTCCTGCCACACCGAGCCTAACGAAGTGACCCTGGACGATCCTAGCTTCTGGCTTGCAGTGATGCAGATAATCGCCATCGACATCTTGCTCGGTGGTGACAACGCGGTCGTGATCGCGCTCGCTTGCCGCGACCTGCCGCCCGAGCAGCGCCGCAAGGGCATCCTTTGGGGCGTGGCCGGTGCTGTCGGCCTCAGAGTGGCAGCCACCGGATTCGCCGTCGTCCTGCTCGCCGTGCCGTATCTGAAGATGATCGGCGGCCTGTTGCTGCTGTGGATCGGCGGCAAACTCATCATTCAAGACGAGAGCGACGAGCAGCCCGGCAAGATCGCGGGCAGCACGACGCTGCTGGGCGCGGTGCGCACGGTCATCATCGCCGACTTCGTGATGAGTTTGGACAACATCATCGCCGTTGCCGCAGCGGCCAAGGACAACATCTATCTGATCGTGTTCGGCCTCATCGTCTCGATTCCGATCATCGTCTGGTGCAGCCAGTTCATCCTCAAGCTGATGGGGCGCTATCCGGTGATCGTCACCTTGGGTGGGGCGCTGCTGGGTTTCATCGCGGGCGACATGATCGTGCGCGATCCGGTTTTGAGTACTTGGGTGCAGGCGCATGTGGGCTGGCTCCAGAGCTGGCACGTGGCCGGTGCGCTCGGCGCCATCCTGGTCGTGGTGGTCGCGAAATTGCTCTCCAGGCGCCACGCCGCGAGCATCGTTTCCTGACTGCGTTTGCCGATTGCAGGCAGACGAGATCCGGTTGCACCCTCGAATTACGGACTGTATAGTCCAGAATACAGTGCGAGGAGGGCGACATGGCGGACAAGCTCGGTATCGGCGAAGCGTTTCCGGCTCTGGAAATCGATATCGTCGATGGTCAGCGTATTCGGGTGCCGTCGCAGCTCGGCGGCAAGTATGGTGTCGTTCTGTTCTATCGCGGGCACTGGTGAGCGTATTGCCGCCGACAGTTGGTCGGCTTCGAGAAGCTCAAGCAAGCGTTGGATGCGCTGGACGTCCGAGTCCTTGCGGCAAGCGTTGATGCCGAGGACAAGGCTCGCGAGGTGGCTGCGGACGTTTCGTTTCCTGTCGGTTACGGCGTCACGCGCGACGTTGCAAACCGGATCGGCGCCTGGTGGGAGGATCGTCGCAGCATCGTCCAACCGGCCGAGTTCGTTCTCGGTAGCGACGGCAAGGTGCTCGCATCGAGCTATAGTGACGGTCCGATCGGGCGGATGGATGCGGCGGATGTGGTCAAGATGATCCAGTTCCGCGAGCAGCAGCGCGCCAAGTAGCCCCGGGCGTTGGGATAGGTTCTCGTTGCATCGCGCTTGTCCGCGAACAGGGCGGTTGCAGCCAATTCTTGGCGCCGCGCAGTCCTTGCGAAGGGGGGCGACGCAGGCCGGTGGTTGCAGCGTGTGAAGACGTGGTGGAGCATGGCGCGCCCTAGAGAGTTCGACATCGACGAGGCCCTCGAGCAGGCGATGCAGGTGTTCTGGGCTAAAGGCTACGAGGGGACGTCGCTCGACGATCTGTGCGAGGCGACCGGGCTGGGAAGGTCGAGCTTGTACGGGGCATTCGGCGACAAGCAGTCGATCTACGTCCGTGCGCTCGAGCGCTATGAAGAGGCGGCCGTGCGACGAATAGCGGCGTCGATATCGACCGCAAGGACGGTGAAGGAGGGGATTGCGCGTTTCGTTCAGCGCATCGTCGACGACATTGCGGCGGGGCCGGGCCGGCGCGGTTGTTTCCTGGGCAATTGTGCCGCCGAGCTGGTTCGCGGGGATCGCGCCGCGGTTGCCCGGGTGCGTCGCAGCCTGGAGCGCGTCGAGGCCACGTTCCGCGATGCCTTGATCAGCGCGCAGGCGCGGGGTGAACTGGCGCCGTCAGCCGACATCGATGCCTTGGCACGGTTCATCACGGCAGGGATACAAGGCTTGCGGCTGGTCGGGAAAGCAAATCCCGACCGCAAGGGCCTGGAGGATGTCGCGAAGGTGATGCTGCGTTGTCTGGAGACGGCCTGAGCGAGCAGACAGAGATTTCGAACAAGGGCGGGGTGGCAGAGTGTTATGCCGTGGCCTGCAAAGCCACGTAGGGTGGTTCAAATCCATCCCCCGCCTCCAATCTTCGCCGCGGCGTTCGACCGCGGAGCCCTCGGCGCTGCACTCGTCCCATTGCTGCGAGCCCCGGTCGATTCAGGGCGAGTCGCCGGAGGCTTCTCGCGCACCGACCAAGGCGGCTCGCGCCGTGCAGGCGAACGCAGCGAGGCTCGCTGCCACGGTGTTTCGAGCCAGGAGCTCCGGCCTGTCGATGCAAGCCCGATATCGAGCGTTCCGGATGTCGAGGCGCGACGCCGCTGCGCGGCGGCTGCCGTCGGCGAGCCGCTGTTGTATAACAAGCGTCTTGGGCGAATCGCTGCTCCGGGGAGCAACAGCGTCGCCCCGGACTCACTACTCGCGGAGACCAGGAATGACCCAAGATCTGTTGTACGAAGTGCGCGGCCCGCTCGCGATCATCACGATCAATCGGCCCGAGAGCCGTAATGCGATCAATCTGGCGGTACGTGTCGGCTTGCGGGAAGCTTTCGAGCGCTTCGACGATGATCCGGCGCTGCGCGTGGCGATTCTGACCGGCGCCGGCGACAAGGCATTCTGTTCCGGCATGGACCTCAAGGAAGCGGTGGATGGAGGCGCGCTCGCCAAACCGCAATTGCCGAATCTGGGCGACAACATGAAGCTCTCCAAGCCGGTGATCGCCGCCGTGAACGGTTATGCCTTCGCGGGCGGCTGGCTGCTGGCCCAGATGTGCGATCTGTGCGTGGCCGCCGATACGGCGAAGTTCGCCATCACCGAAGGCAAGGTCGGACGCGGCATGTGGTTCGCCGCCCCGCTGGTGGCCATGCTCGGAAGCAGGGTGGCGATGGAATTGCTCCTGACCGGAAAGACCATCGATGCCCGGCGTGCTTACGAAATCGGCTTCGTGAACCGCGTCGTTCCGCAAGCGGACTTGATGCGCGAGGCCGAGGCGCTGGCGCAGGAAATCATCGAATGCGCCCCGTTGTCGGTGGCTGGTGCGCGTGAGCTGGTGATGCATGCCACCAACATGGGGGCGACCGCCGCGACCGAAGTGGCCAAGCAGATCTTCAAGCCCGTGTATGCGAGCGAGGATGCCAAGGAAGGGCCGCGCGCATTTCGAGAGAAGCGCAAGCCGCGCTGGACCGGGGCCTGATCCGGGTCGACGAGGCGCTTCGCATCGGCGACCGGCTCGTTTCGACGACGACAGCGTCCGTTCGGAGAGCCGCGTCGTCGGCGAACTCGACCAAGAGGTCAGGGCTGGTCGTATTTCGCCGCCGATCGGCCCTTTCCTGCGATCGCAGGCGTTGCCGAGAGGCTACTTTTGGGCGTCTCTTTCGATGACGCAATCGAGGCAGAATACGGCTGCGACATCGCCCTCGAGCCGCTCGAGCTCCAGTGCCGAGTCGCACTGACAGCACCGGCCGAAGGTGCCCGCCCCGATGCGGGCAAAGGCGGCCTGGAGCGCTCGTTTGCGGGTCGGCAACCGTTCGCGGATTGCCTTCGCAATGGCTTGTTGCTTGAGTGCATCCATTTGCGCGAGCTCTGCGCCGCTCGATGGATCGACCGGCAAGTCCGTTTGCGGAGCGCTCGCCTGCAGCAGCGCCTCTTGGAGTTGCGCCAGTTCGTCATCGAGCTGACGGTGGAACCGCTCGAGGTCGATCGTCATCGTTTCTCCCGATAGATCCGGCCGGTGTACGAGGGGCCGGCCCGAGCCCGTTCGCGATCGATTGTCATCGCGGCTCTCACGCCTTCTCGCCTTGGGTTTCGTCGGCGATGGCTTTCATCGACAGGCGTATGCGTCCACGGTCATCGGTCTCCAGGACCTTGACGCGGATGATCTGGCCCACCTTGAGGTGATCGCCCACCAGGTCGATACGCACGTCTGAGATCTGGGACACATGCAGCAGTCCATCGCGGCCGGGAAGAATGGTGACGAAAGCGCCGAAATCCAGAATCTTCTGGACCACGCCTTCGTAGATGCCGCCCACTTCCACATCTGCCGTGAGCAGATTGATGCGCCGCACGGCGTCTTCGGCTTCCTTGAGGTCGGCCGAGGAGATGGTGATGGTGCCGTCGTCGGCGACTTCGATGGTCGCGCCGGTCTGCTCCATCAGGGCTCGGATCACGGCGCCGCCCTTGCCGATGACATCGCGAATGCGGTCGGTGCTGATCTTCATGGTGAGCATGCGCGGGGCATAGGCAGACAACTCGGTGCGGCGCATGCCAGCCGTCTCGCGCATGATGCCCAAAATGTGCAGGCGTGCTTCGCGTGCCTGAGTCAATGCGACGCTCATGATCTGCGCCGTGATGCCTTGCGTCTTGATGTCCATCTGCAGGGCCGTGATGCCGTCTTCGGTGCCTGCCACCTTGAAATCCATGTCGCCGAGGTGGTCCTCGTCGCCGAGAATGTCGGTCAGCACCGCGAAGCGGTCGCCTTCCAGGATCAGTCCCATCGCGATGCCGGCAGCCAGCGACTTGAGCGGGGCGCCGGCGTCGAGCAGCGCCAGGCAGGCACTGCATACCGAAGCCATGGAGGAGGAGCCGTTGGATTCGGTCACCTCGGACACCACGCGCATGCTGTAGGCGAATTCTTCGGGCGAAGGCAGCAGGGGAACGATGGCTCGCTTGGCGAGCCTTCCGTGGCCGACTTCGCGGCGTTTCGGCGTGCCCATGCGGCCGGTTTCACCGGTGGCATACGGAGGCATGTTGTAGTGGAGCATGAAGCGCTCGGCATGACGGCCGTGCAAATCGTCGATGTTCTGGCGGTCGCGGTCGGTGCCCAAGGTGGCGACGGCGAGCGCTTGCGTCTCGCCCCGGGTGAACAGGGCCGAGCCATGCGTTCGGGGCAACACGCCGGTGCGGATGGTCAGGGGGCGCACGGTGCGAGTGTCGCGACCGTCGATGCGCGGTTCGCCGGCCAGGATGCGCTGCCTGACGATTCGCGCCTCGACGTCGTGCAGGATGGCGTCCACCTTGGCGTGCGTGGCGGCGTCGCCCGCAGCCAGGCCGTCCATCGCCAGCGCACGGGCGGCGCGGATGGCCTCGGTGCGCTGCGTCTTGGCGCTGACTCGATAAGCCTCTTCGAGCGCCGGACGGGCGAGTGAATCGACCTGCGCGCTCAGGGCGTCGTCCTTCGCGGGCGCCAGCCACTCCCAGGGCGGGTTGTCGGCCTGGGCGGCAAGTTGCCCGATGGCCTCGATGGCGGCCTGCATCTGCTGATGGCCGAACACGATGCCCGCGAGCATGACGTCTTCGGACAGTTGCTGCGCCTCGGACTCCACCATCAGTACGGCGGCCGAGGTTCCGGCAACGACCAGATCGAGCTGACTCTCGGCCTGCGCCGAGCGGTCGGGGTTGAGGACATGGGAGCCGTCGACATAGCCGACGCGCACGGCACCGACGGGGCCGGCAAAGGGCAGGCGGGCGACGGCGATGGCTGCGGAGGCCGCGATGAGCGCCGGTACATCCGGGTCGACTTCAGGATTGGCCGAGAGCACCTGGACGACGACTTGCACCTCGTTGGCGAAGCCGTCGGGGAACAGCGGTCGTATGGCTCGGTCGATCAGGCGAGAGGTCAGCGTTTCCTTTTCCGTGGGCGCGCCCTCGCGACGGAAGAAACCGCCGGGGATGCGGCCGGCGGCGTAAGTCTTCTCGACGTAGTTGACCGTCAGCGGGAGGAAGTCTTGTCCCGGCTTGGCTTCCCGGGCGGCCACGACGGTGGCCAGGAGCACGGTGTCGGCGACCGTGAGCAGCACCGCCCCCGTGGCCTGACGAGCCATCTCGCCCGTCTCCAGAGTGATCGTGTGGCTGCCGAGGGTAAAGCTGTGTTTGATATGCATGGTACCGGCCGTCGTTCCTTTCTGGAAAACACTACGGTCCGCACCAGGGTGCAAGTCAAGCGGCCACGACATGGGAAACTGCGTCAACCGTAAGCTTCGGTTGCGCGGATCACATCAGGGGGCAAGCCTTGCGCTGAAGTCGACTAGGCTCCAGCGCGGGACCTTCGCTACCGACCGCCTCGATCCTTCGGGCTGGCGGGTGCTGATGTGAGTAAGGGAGCTACAGGAGATAATTCGATCGTCCAATCGTTTCTCGGGGCGAGTATATCCCACTCGGCCCGTGACACGTCCAAGAAAGTCTGCGAAAGAGCCGGAAGCACCCGGATTCGATCGATTCGGACGCGGGTGCGGTCACGCCGCTGGTGGTATTCGCGTCCATGTCAGCGCCGAGGCGGTCAGCGAACTCGCCATCGATCTCCTGATCGTGGGCGCGTATAGTCTTCGTCATTGCGCGGCATGCCCGTAGGCAACAAGACCACGGACCTGCTGCGCTCCGCCAAGATCCCGACGTTGCTGCTGCGATGCGACCACGGGGCCTGGCCACGTTTCGCTGCAGCGTCGCGATCTTTTCGCACTTTGTGCTGTGCGCACCTCTCGAGCGACGACCTCTTCCAGGATAGCCATGACCATCGATTTCGAAGAACTCGACTATCGCGAGACGCCGATCGGCGAATTGAGCCTGCGTCGGCGCACGCAGTTGTCGCTCGGCACCGAGGTGTACGAGGTCAAACTCGGCGACGAGTTTCTCATGTCGAGCTTGTTCACCGAAGGCGAGATCGCCTTGGCGCGGATCGGCCTGGCGGCCTCGGGGGCAGGACCGCTCGATGTCGTCGTCGGCGGGCTCGGCCTCGGCTACACCGCGCGTGCCGTGCTGGACGCGGCCGCAGTGCACTCTGTGCTGGTGATCGACGCCTTGGCGGCGGTCATCGACTGGCATCGCCAGGGGCTGGTCCCGCTGGGATCCGGCCTATGTGCCGATCCGCGCTGCGAGTTCATCAACGGCGACTTCTTCGCGATGCTCGATTCGCCCGGCATCGACTCGCGCGACTTCACCCGGCGCTTCCATGCGATTCTGGTGGACATCGATCATTCCCCGCGCCATGTGCTGCAGCCCAGCCATGCCTCGCTCTACTGTCATGACGGACTGAGGCAACTTGCCGAACATCTGCATCCAGGGGGTGTGTTTGCGCTGTGGTCGAACGATCCTCCGGACGAGGGATTCATGACCGTGCTCGGCGGCGTCTTCCCCGATTGCGAGGCGCAGGTGGTCACCTTCCCCAATCCCCTGCAGCATCGGGAGGCGACCAACACGGTTTACGTGGCCAGGACTGCCCCGCAGCGGGTTCAGCCGCACGGCGGCGTCGATCGGGGCGTGTAACCGCACAAAGCCTGCCGACGCGCTTGCGTTCCGACGGTCGCATGCGCCGTGGCGGCGAGGTGCTGGCGGGGCAGGTAGGCGCCGGCGTAGCCGCGGTGCGGATTGCCGTAGACCTCGCGACCCAGCGCCCGGTGTCCGGCCATGAAGCGCTCGATGTGCTCGGGCCGAGCGCCTTTGAGCATCTCCTTGAGTTCGCCGCCGGGGTAGAGTTCGCGGTAGCGGATGGGCCGCCCTGCATAGGCGCCGCCTTCGGCCAGATCGCGCGGCGCGTCGGTCGGATCGGCGAAGATGCTTTCCCCGCAGTCCGAGTCGTACCTGCGCTGCACTTCGCTGGCTGCATGCAGGATGCCCTCGATCACGTCCCCGAGCGTGCGCCCGCTCATGCGTGCCCGCCACGCTGCCCGCAGAAACAGCAGTTCGTTCGGATCCACGCCCGGACACTCGCCCTGATATGCCGCAGTCAGGCAGTGATCCGCGGCGGCGAGCAGGTGCTGCGTCGGGGTCGGCTCCCGGTCGAGCAGGCGCAGTACCTGGCCGAGCGACGAGCCTTCGAGATAGCGTTCGGGCGGCATGTCGTACCCGGGATCGCCGGGGTTGTGATGATCCACGCGCTGTTGCGCCTGGCGATGACGCATCGCGCATTCGACGAACACCAAGGGTCGGTCGCTGCCGAGCACCATCGGTATGCCGCGGCCGCTGCGGGAAAGGCGCACCACGCCATCGGCATCGTAGGCGGTGCGCGCCGTGACCGGGACGTCGGCCTTCGCCGCGTAGGCATGCGCGAGTTTGTGCGCATCGAGCACCTCGGCGATCTCGCGCATCTCCGGATCGCGCGCACCGAGCACGAAGCTGCATGCCTTGTCGATCATGGTTGTCGGCGCGCTCTCTGCATCAGGGCTCGGACTTGGGCTTGGACCGGCTCAGCAAGCCGCCTGCCGTCATGACCGCGGAATTGACGACGAACATCGCCGCCAATCCGAGCGCGCTGCCGATCGCGCCGAACAGGACCGGTCCGATCAATTTGGTCAGGTGAATGATGCTCATGCGCAACCCCAGCGCCTCGCCCGTGCGTCCCGCCGGCGAATAGCTGTACATCAGGATCGTGATGATGGGCTGGCCGCAGCCCATGCCGATGCCGAGCATGAACGAGAGCAGCGCGAGGATGTAGGCGCTCTCGAAGAAGGGCATCAGCACCAGGGCGCCGGCGCCGATGAAGAAGGAGTAGGCGAGCAGCTGTTCTTCCCTGAACTTCTTGAGCAAGCGTGCGAGGAAGAACCGGACAGCGAGTTCGGCGCCGAAGTTGAAGGCCTGCACGATGCCGATCAGCGAGGCGGACAGCCCGACGCTGTAGGCATACACCGGAAAGTAGAACTGATAGAGATCGCGCCCGACATTGATCAAGCTGCTGGTTGCGAGCGCACGGCGGACGTTGGCGATCTTGAGGATGGCATACACGCTGCCCTTGGCCTTGACGGTTTCCGCGGGCGTTCTGGGCAGCCGGTGTCCCCACACGAGCAGCATCGCCACCACGACCACCGAGAGCAGGGCGAGATAGAGGCAGGTCTTTGCCGGTCCGGCCAGGTCGATGAAGAAGCCCCCGATCAGCGGGCCGATCAGATTCGCGATGCCCATCCCGAGGCTGAAGTTCGCGAAGTTGCGGGCGCGGGTTTCCGGCGTGCTGATGAGACCCATCAAGTTCTGCAGCGGCACGACCATGGCGAGCGAGAGGCCGATCATCGCCGACGCGACGAACATCGCCGCGATGCCGGGAAACGCCCAAGGCACGAGCAGACCGAGGCCGCTGCCGATCGCGCAGACCAGCAGCGGCGCCCGCGAACCGTAGCGATCGGCGAGCTTGCCCGCGGGCATGGAGAAGAGCATCGGCAGGATCGCGAACATCGCTCCCAGCAGGCCGATGGTGAAGGCGGAAGATCCGAGCTTCAGGGCGTACAGCACCAACACCATGTTGCCGGCGCGAGCCGCCGTGCCGCTGATGGCGGTCAGTGCGAGAACGTAGAAGATCAGCTTCGAACGGTCGGGGTGAATACTTGCGGGCTTTCGAGTGGGTTGGGCCCCTCGATAGCGGGAGGGCCCGAAATTGTAGAGACGGGCTATTCGAGGCGAGGAGCGAACATGTCCTCGATTCGCGGCGAGGCGTTGACGAGACCCTGCTCCCGACACAGGCGGGCGACTTGCTCCAACATCGGCCGGTTAGCCGCAATGCCGTAGGCGAACAGATCGCCGGGCAGGGATCGGCAGGTTTCGACCAGGTACTCGTTGCCGTAGAGTTGTCCCTCTGACGCGGTGGCCGGCAGGGCACGCCGCGCATGCTCGCTCGCGTCGTGAAACGCGCGGTAGAGGGCGGCGACCAGTTCGGGACGCTCGCGGGCGAGCGAGCCCCGAATCATGTACATGTGGTTGGCAGGCACGTAGCCGTGGACAGCATGGAAGCGCTTGCCCTCCGCGACGATGTCCGCGAACAGCGGATGGACCGCCGGCGGAAACGGCGTTTCGATCCGCTGGAACAGCGAGCCGACCAAAGCGGCCTCCAGTTCGCCGGCTTGCACCATGGCAGCGACCGACTTGCCTCCCGGTGTTTGCACGATCGCGATGTCGGCGGGCGGCGTGAAGCCGAGTACCGCGCCGGTGCTGTCGGCCCCCGAGCGCTCGACGTACCACTGGATGCTGCGCGAATCGACGTTGAAGTCTTGCGCGAGCATGCCGCGCGCCCAAAGCGTGGCTGACTGGACGTACTCGGCCACACCGACCCGCCTGGCGTTGAGCCCTGCGGGATGGGCAATGCCCGAGCCCGCGTGAACGACGAATTGCGTGTGAAAGAAGGCTCGGCGCGGAAAGACGGGAATCGCCGTGACATCCGCGCCCTGGGCCTTGGCGATCAGGTAGGCGCCGAAGGCCATCTCGCAGACATCGAATTCCCACTTCGTCAGTTGGCGGCGCATGGCCTCGGGGGAAGGGGCGCGAGTGGCGACGATCTCGATGCCCGCGGGTGCGATCACGCCATCGAACAATGGCGCGACGCAATCGTAGGCTTCGCCGATGAGGGAAATGCGTGTCGTGGCCAAGGCGGCCTCCTGCCCAGTGAGGATCGGTGCGCGTGTCAGACCCGGATTCTATGCCCAATGGGCTGCGGCGAGAGCGCATGCACCGCGATGGAGCGGGTGTGCCTCCGCTTGAAACACGCATTGCGGATTACAATAGGCCGATGCCGGTGCCGTTCTGGCGGCGCTTCACGCGCGAGCACCGGGCATGACTCGCGGGCGCATCGTGGTTCGCGGGCAACCATCGGAGGGGAGCGACCATGAAGTTCGATCTGTTGGTGACCGGCGGCGACGTGCTCGATCCGGACGCGGGCCTGCGCGGCGTGATGGACATCGGCATCGTCGGCGGCAAGATCGCAGCCGTGGCGCCATCCTTGCCCTCGACGCAGGCGCTGCGCACGGTGAGCGCCAAAGGGTATTACGTCTTTCCCGGGCTGGTCGATCTTCACGCGCACGTCTTCCTCAACGGTCATGACATGGGGATGCGCACCGACGCCTTCCTGCGCCCGACAGGCGTGACGACGCTCTGCGACGCGGGCAGCGCCGGATCGGCGAACTTCGTCGGGCTGCGCGATCTGCTCGACAACCATGTCCGCACGCGCGTGCGAGCCTTCGTCAATCTCTCGGCCATCGGCATCACCGGGATCTCGCGCGGCGGCGAGCTGTCGCATTTCCCGTATGCGGATCCCGAGGGCTGCGCCAAGGCGATCAAGGAGAACCCGGATCTGGCCATCGGCGTGAAGCTGCGATTCGGGCCGAACCTCGTCTGGGAGTACTCGGCCGAGCCGGTGAAACTCGCGCGACGCACCGCCGAGATGGCGGGCGGTGTGCCCATGATGATGCACATCACCGATTCGCCGGTGCCGCTGCCGGCCCTCATCGAGCACATGAAGCCCGGCGACATCGTGACCCACTGCTATCACGGGCGCAACCACGGCATCATGGGCCAGGAGAAGCAGTTCGTGCTCAAGGAGGTGGTCGAGGCGCAGCGGGCGGGTATCGTGTTCGATTGCGCGCACGGTCGCAGTCACTTCAATTTCAGCATGATCGAGAAGGCGCTCGAGCAAGGTTTCCTGCCGGACACGATCTCGACCGATCTCACCATGACCTCGGCCATGAACGGCCCGGTCTGGGATCTGCCGACCACCATGACCAAGCTGCTGCACTTCGGCTTGCCGCTGGAGGAGGTCGTCCGCCGGACGACGGCGACGCCCGCGCGCATCATGGGCTACGGGGGCACGATCGGGACGCTCGCGCCGGGGGCCAATGCGGACATCGCCGTGTTCGAACTGCGCGACGGATGCTTCGAGCTGAAGGATACCGACGGCAATGTCGTGACCGCGAAGCGCCGGCTGCTCTCGCAGTTGACGATCAAGGAGGGGCGCGTCTGGTACGAGCGGCCGGCAGAGTGAGCTCGCCACGGGTGCGCGCCGATGCTGGAGAGGACCTCGGTTGGCCCAGCGCCGCGACGTCGTGCGCGCTCCGGCCGCGCGGTGAGCCATCGACGAAACGTTGCGGCGCTTGCTCGCAACTCAAACAGGGAGACGTCTCATGAATCGAATCGGTTTCGCAATGCGCGCAGCGGCGGTAGGCACGGTCTTGGCGATGACGGGCACCGCGGCCGCTCAGCAGGCTTATCCGAACAGAATGATCCGCATCGTCGTGCCCACCGTGGCGGGCGGCAGCACCACGATGATCGCCCGTCTGGTGGCGCAGCACTTCACGACCGCCTGGGGGCAGTCGGCCATCGTCGACAATCGCCCGGGCGGCAACACCATCGTCGGTACCGAGCATGTCGCCAAGGCTGCCCCCGACGGCTACACGCTGCTGGTGCCGTCGATCACACACATCGTCCTGCCGCTGCTCACCAACACGCCCTACGACGCGATCAAGGATTTCACGCCGATTTCCGGTCTGGCGAGCCAGATGTATGTCATGCTCATCCACCCTTCGGTGCCGGCGAAGGACGTGAAGGCGTTCGTCGCGCTGGCCAAGGCGAGGCCGGGGCAGGTCGACTATTCCATTTCCGGCGCGGCTTCCGGCGGGCGTCTGGCCGCCGAGTTGTTCAGCATGGTCGCGGGCATCAAGATGCAGCTGATCCCGTACAAGGGCGGTGCCCAGGCGATGAGCGACTTGATCGGCGGTCAGGTGCAAGCGTCCTATCAGGCCCCCATCACTTCAACGCCACACATCAAGAGCGGGCGTCTGCGTGCGATCGCGGTGACGGGCAATACGCGTTCCGCCGTCCTGCCCGATGTACCGACCATGGCCGAGGCTGGTTTGCCCGGAGTGGTCGTCACCAGTTGGCAGGGCATACTCGCCCCCGCCGGTACGCCGAGGGACATCGTGGAGAAGCTTTCCGCCGAAGTCAGGAAGGTGCTTGCATCGCCGGACGTCGTCGCGAAGCTGGCGAGCCAGGGCGTGACGGCCTTTCCGTCGACGCCCGATGACTTCACGGCGTTCCTGCGTGCCGATACGGCCAAGATCGCGAAGATCGTGAAGACGGCGAACATCCGGATCGAGAATTAGCGCGCCGGCAATGCGCGCACACACGATCGGGCCATCCCTGCGAGGGCGGTGCCCCGATCGCCCGTTCGTGGATGCCGGGTCCGGTGTGCGACCCATGCGCTAGGGCCGAGGCAACAAGCCTGCTCGATCGTCGGATGAACGCCAGCGCTTCGACGGGAACGTGAAGGACTGTTGCGTCGATCTCCTGCGCGCCGCGGGTTCTCTAGAATCGATGAAAATCGAAACGTCGTGAGGATCCAGTGAGCGCCATCTACGTCGAAACGAACGCGAGCCGCCACGTCGTGCCCTCGGCAGAGTTCTTCGATCGGGTCACAGCCTGCACCGATTGGGCCTCGCTCGATCACCTCTCGTCGGCCATCGAGGCCGAGGTGGGCATGCCTTTGTCGAGGCCCCTGATCAAGCTCGGTCTGCTCACCCACTGGCTGGAGCTTGGGCCGCGTGAACTCGACGAGGCCTGCCAGGAGTGTCCGGCGCTTGCCCGCTTCGTCGCATCCGGCCCGTCGACGCCGGTGGTCGATCTGTGGATCTTTCAGCAACTCGCGCCGCGACTGCAAGTTGCGGCCAAGGGATTCGCGCGGCTCGCACGTGCCATCGAAGACGGGCTCGCCGAAGCGAGTCCCCCGTCTGTGCTTCCGATGAACACCGACGCGGACGCTGCCTGCGCCGAGGCACCCGACGCATGGGGCGAGACAACCCTGGTGGGCGGTTTACAACTGGAAAGCGAACCGAGCCCGGCTCGGGCGGATTCCGAGATCGGCACGGAGGCGCATGCGGGCGCGCCGGCATCCACGCAGGCGATCATCGTCTGGCCCTGGGGCGATGCCTCCTATCTCGAGGGCATGGTCCGCGTCGGTCGCGATGCCGCGTTCTCGCAGTACGCCCATCGCCTCGTGGGCGAGCGCCGTGTCTCGCGCAGGCATTTGCAACTGGAAGCGACGCCGACGGGGGTGCTGATTCGGGATCTGGGTTCGAAGAACGGCACCTACGCCGATGGCACGCCGATTCCAAGCAAGGGATCGAGCACGATAGGCAGCGACTGTGTCGTTCGCCTGGGATCGGACTTTCAATTCAAGATCGTGTTTTGTCCGGGGCCGGCGCCGAAAAAAAAGCGTCGCCCTGTCCACGCAACCGAGCGCCCTGAGACCGAACACGAAGCTTGACGCCGTGCGTCGGTCTGCTGGCGTGAATCAATCGAACATCAAGACCGTGCGCGCCACCTCGCCCGCCTTCATCGCCCGGAAGGCTTCGTTGATGTCGCTCAGCCGGCCGCGCCGGCTGATCATCGTGTCGAGGTCGAGTTTTCCCTGCCGATAGAACTCGAGATAGTTCGGGATGTCGGTCCGGAACTGGTTCGAGCCCATGCGCGAAGTCTGCACCTTGCACTCGGGGCGGATCGCAAGCCAGGGAAACTCGATGGTCGCCTCCGGCGGCAGCACGCCCACGATGGTGGCGGTGCCGCGCACGGCCAGGCTTTCAATCGCCATGCGGCACAGCTTGGAGAGCCCGACGGCTTCGAAGGCGTGATCCACGCCCAGCCCCTTGGTGAGCGCGCGCACGGCCTTCACGGGCTCGTCCTGCGTCGCGTTGACCGTGTGGGTCGCCCCCATGGCCTTGGCCATCTCCAACTTGGAATCGAACTGATCCACGGCGATGATCTGCCGGGCGCCTCCGATCTTCGCACCCTGGATGATCGACAGGCCGACTCCGCCCGCGCCGAACACCGCGACCGTCTGCCCGGCGCGCATCCCCGACGAGCGCAGTGCCGCGCCGACACCGGTCAGCACGCCGCAACCCACGAGGGCGGCGCGATCGAAGGGAATGTCCTTGTCGATCTTCACCACCATGTTCTCGTGCAGGATCATCTTCGCGGCATAGCTGCCGATGCCGCCGAACTGCCTCACGAGTCCGCCGTCCTGGGTCAGGCGCGCCTTGTCCCCGGTGGGGCGCCCGATGACCGTGGCGTTGTCCGTGCAGACGTTGGGATGGCCGTCCAGGCATTGCGGACAGGTTCCGCAAAAACCCGAGAGGCAGGCGACCACATGATCGCCCACCTGGATGGATGTGACTTCCGGGCCTACGGCCTCCACGATGCCGGCCCCTTCGTGGCCCAGCACGAACGGGCGGTCGGTCGGGTAGCGGCTGATGCCTTCGATGACATGCAGGTCGCTGTGACACACCCCGGTGGCGATGGTGCGCACCACGATCTCGCGTCCGCGCGGTTTGTCCATGTCGACCTGCTCGATGACGAGCGGTTCGTGGATCTTGCGCATGACCGCGGCTTCGATTTGCATGTTCGTATCCCCTCCGGATGATGTGGGCGGCGCGCGTCATTGCGCGCCTGCGATGGTCGATCGCAATGGCAACGAGTATCTCCCCGCGCCGCGGCACCGGTCAATCTTCGAGGGGGTGAACGAGGTGGTGACCGCTGTCGTGAGTTGCGCTCGTGTCCTGGGTCAAAGCGGCACTGCCGGATAGCTCATCGCTTCGATCCGTACGACGGGGCCTGAAATTTGGGTTGGAACGGCCCGATCCTGCGCATGTCGACTTCCACCAGCGTCGGGCCGCCTTGTGCGAGTGCGGCCGACAGATGCTTGCCGACGTCGTCCAGCGTCTGTGCGCGCCAGTAGGGCATCGCCGCTGCCTGGGCGAGGTGTTCGAAGTCCGGCGGCAGCAGGGCGTCGTAGTAGTTGCGTCCCGGGCCGGTGCTGTCCTGGATGTGACGGATCACGCCGTAGCCGCCGTCGTTCATGATGAGCAGGCACAGGTCGAGCTGTTCCTGGGCGACGGTCATGAGTTCGCCGAGATTGAGCGCGAAGCCGCCGTCGCCGCACATGGCGACGGTCTTGCGTCCCGAGGCGGCCAGCGCGGCTCCGATGGCGAGCGGCATGCCGGTGCCGATCGCCGCACCCACCGAGTAGATGCTGTCGCGCGGGCCGTACACGGGGAAGATCCGATTCGCCCACGTGGTCTGGTGGAAGCTGATGTCGCGCGCCCAGATCGCGTCGCGTGGCATGGCGGCGCGCACGATGGCGGGCAAGCGCTCGTAGCTGCCGAGCGTGGCGCGATAGCTTGCGATGGCTTCGGCTTTGAGGCGCGCAATCTCCTCGGCATAGTGGGGATCGGGGGACCACTGGCCTTCCAGGCGATCGGCGAGGGCGGCGAGCGTCAGCGCCGGGTCGGCATGCACGAACAGGTCGCTCGTGTAGGTGCGTCCGTTGGCCTGCGGGTCGGCATCGATCTGCACGCGGCGAGTCGGCAGGCGCAGGGTGCAGTCGCGAGTCTCGTGTCCGCGCAAGTGCGAGCCGGCGACCAGCATCAGGTCGACCGAGGCGTAGAAGCGCTCCACTTCCGGTGTCGTGGCGAGCGGACCGAGCGAGAGCGGATGATCCTCGGGGATCACGCCGCGTCCGTTCCAGCTCGTGACCACCGGGATGCCCAACGCGGCCAGGCGCGCGACCGCTGCGCCGGCGTCGCGTGCGCCGCCGCCGGTCCACAAGATCGGACGCCTCGCGCGGCTGACTGTCTCGGTGAGCGCACCGATGACTGCCTTCGAAGGCGCGAGGGCACGAGGGATCGGCAGCGTCATGGCATCCAGCATTGCGGGCCGCTCGAGTTCCGCCAACTGCACGTCGATCGGGATTTCCACGCTGACCGGGCCCCTGGGTGGCGTGAGCGCCTCGGCGGCGGCATGCATGAGAATGCCGAGCGCCGCGCCGGGGGTGCGGATCGTGTAGGCGGCCTTGCCGACAGAACGCAGCATGCCGATCTGGTCGGGCACGTCGTGCACGCTGCCGAGGTCGCGGTCGGCGAGCGCGGTCGCGGACTGTCCGGTGAGGTGCAGCACGGGGCTGCCGGCGAAGCGCGCTTCGACCAAACCGCTCACGGCGCTCGCAGCCCCCGGCCCGGTGCTGGTGATCACGACGCCGAGCTTGCCGGAGACGCGCGCGTAGCCATCCGCCATATGCGTGCCGCCCATTTCACCGCGCGCCATGACGAAGCGAACGGCGTTGCGCCGGTTGAGCGCGTCGAGCAGGGGCACGTTGTGCACGGAGATGATGCCGAACGCCGTCTCGACGCCGCAGCGCTCCAGGAATTCGGCCACGAGGTCGCCGACGGTCATTGTGTCGCGCATGGAATGGTCATGCCCTTCTCGCGGCATCGCGCAAGTTAGAGTTTCAGGTTGGCTGCCTTGATGATGGCGGCGACGTTCTTGTAGTCCGATGCCATCAGTGCCGCGAACTGCTCCGGTGTGGTGATGAGCGGCGTCATGGCGCGAGCGCTCAACGACTCGACGATATCCGGCAGTCTGAGGATCTGCGCGATCTCGCCATTGAGCCGGTCGATGATCGGACGCGGCGTCTTGGCGGGCGCGAGCATCCCCTGCCAGGGGCGCAGGGTGATGGCGCCCAGGCCGGCTTCGGCGAACGTCTGCACCTGCGGCAACTGCGGCAGGCGCGTCTCGCCGCCGAAGGCGAGCGGCTTCAGCCGGCCGGCCTGGATCAGCGGCAGGGCCGAGATCGCCACCGAAAAATGCATCTGGATCTGGCCGCTGATGAGATCGGCCAACACCACGGCTGCACCCTTGTAGGGGATGTGGTGGGTCTTGATGCCGAGCGTGATGTTCATCAGTTCGGCGGCCAGGTGGTTCATGTTGCCGTTGCCCGATGATCCATACGCGATCTGTCCGGGCCGGGCCCTGGCCAAAGCGGCCATCTCCTTCACGCTTCTGACCGGCAGGGACGGATGCACGACGAGGACGTAGTCGCTGCGCTGCACGGCGGCGACCGGGGCGAAATCCTTCATGCTGTCGTACGGCAGATTCTTGGCCAGGTGCGCATTGATGACATGCGTGCCGGGACCGAGGTGAATCAGCGTGTAGCCGTCGGGAGCGGCCCGGGCAAGCAACTCGGTGCCGATGGCGCCGTTGGCGCCCGGGCGGTTATCGACGAGGATCTGCTGACCCAGGCGCTCGCTGAGTTTCGTCGCCATCATGCGGGCGATCGGATCGATGCTGCCCCCGGGCGGGAAGGGCACGATCAGACGGATCGGTTTGCCGGGATAGGCGGATTGCTCGGCCGCCAAGGCGGGCGTCGTCAAGAGCGCGCACGTGACCAGGACGCCGACGCTGCGGGCGATTTTCGTCATCGATGATGTCTCCTCGCTTGCCGATGCGGGTTCTCCGGCCGCAGTGTCCGCCTGAGCTCGCGCAGCCGGTGCCCCGAGCGGCGAGCCGCCTGTCTACGCAGGTTCGAGCAGCATTGCGGCGACGGTCCTGCCAGTGCGACCGTCGTCGTGAAGTAGAGCCGTCGTGAGCGTGCCTGTCAAGCGGGCGCTAACCTCTGAACATCGAGGTCAGCGTATGCACAGTGTCGAGGCGGGCCGCGTTCTCGATCGATTCGACGATGGCGGCGATTTGCGCTTTGGATTTCGACCGCCCGGCGAGGCGCTCGAACTTCTGCAACAGTTCATCCGGCGTACAAGGATCCGCAGGCATGCCGTGCGGATCGAGCACCGAGCCGGCATGGCGGGCTCCGTTCGCGAGCTCGAGTTCGACCCGGGCGCCATAGTGGCGCGGGTAGGCGGCCTCCATCTCCGGGTCGACGAAGATCTCGATCCGACGCGCGAGTTCGCGGCGATCAGCTTCATCGATGACATCGGGATCGTACATCGCAGGATCGGCGGGATCGCTCATCAGCGCAAGCGCGCAGCAATACGGAATGCTGAACTGCGCCCCGAACGTGTCCACGGGGGCCACCGCGCCATTCTGTGCTTTCGCATAAGCCGAGACGCCGATGCGCACTCGACCGATTTCCTCCAGGCGCAGTGCTCGCGGCCCGCGCATCGCCACCAGCTGTTGGACCGCCGCCTGTATCCACGCGCAGCAGGGATAGGTCTTGACGTAGACGTGCTCGATCGCCCAGCGCTCGCCGAGCCCTGAGGAGAGCAGCGCCGCTTGCGCGCCCGTGCCCGAGACGACTTCGAGCAGGCCGAAGCGTCCGTCGAGCGCCGTCGGCGGTGCCGTGAAACCACGTGAGGCGAGTTGCGCCATGCGCACGCCGGCTTCAGCCGCGCGGCCCGCATGCATGCGTTTCTCCATGCCGCCCCCTGCGCCGGTCGCGAAAGCCTTGGTGCCGGAGGCCGTGGCACAGGCAAGGCAGAGCGCGGTGAAGACTTGGTCCGGCGGCAGCTTCATCACCACGGCCGCGGCGACGGCGGCGCCGAGCGGCCCGGCGACGGCGGTCTTGTGATAGCCGCGTTGGGCGGGGCCCACGCCCATCGCCAAGCCCACGCGGTTGAGCACTTCATAGCCGCTGATGATGCCCAGGAGCAGGCGTTCGCCGGTGGCATCGATCGCTTCGGCCGCGGCCAGCGCCGCGGAGACCACGATCGCGCCCGGATGCACGATCGCTTCGTCCAGGTGATCATCGAGTTCGAAACCGTGCGCAGCCGTGCCGTTGCACAGCGCTGCGGCGGGCGCGGGAACGGGCCGGGGATGGCCGACGATCGTGCTGCGACCCTTGGCCTCCTCCGCGAGCACTTCCTCGGCCATGATCCGGGACCACGGCTCGGGCGCGCCGAACAGCGTGCATCCCAGGGTGTCGAGCAGCGCCCATTGCGCGGCTTGCGTAACGCTGGGCGGCAGGCCGGCCAAGCTCAGTTCATGCAGGAAATCGGTGAGTTCGCGCGTGGGGCGGGTCATCGATGCACTCTCTTGGACAATGGCGCAAGCGTACGTCGCGCGGGGCGACTTGCGCAACTTGGGTTCGAGTCGATGCGCCGGCGTCGATGGCCGCCGCCTGCCGCGAGGAGGCCGCTATAATCCACTGCTTTTTCGGGTGCCTATGTGGTTTCGTAATCTTCTCGTCTACCGCATCACCGCTCCTTGGGAAGTCGAGCCGGATGCGTTCGAAGCAGGTTTGGCGCAAAACGGCCTGCAGCCGTGCGGCAGTTTCGCCATGGAGAGCCGCGGCTGGGTGCCGCCGCGTGATTCGGAGCGTTTTCTCTACGATCTGAGCCGGCAGTGGCTATTTGCCTTGGGTGTCGATCAGAAGATCCTGCCATCCTCGATCGTGCGTCAGGTGGCCGAGGAGCGAGCAGCCGCGGTCGAAAAGAAGCAGGCGCATCCGGTCGGGCGCAAGCAGATGCGCGACCTGCGGCTGCAAGTCCAGGACGAGTTGCTTCCCCGTGCACTCACGCGGCGGCGGACCACGCGCGCATGGCTGGATGTGGCGAACGGCTGGCTCACCATCGACCTCGGTGCGGAAGCCAAGGCTGACGAGTTCATGGAGTTCTTCCGGCGCAGCTACGACCGCTTGCCGACCATCGTGAGGCTCGACACGCAGCGCTCGCCCGGCGCCATGATGACCCACTGGGTGGAGACCGGCGAGGCGCCGAGCGGATTCACGGTCGACCGGGACCTTGAATTGCAGGCCGCCGATGGCAGCAAGGCCATCGTGCGCTATTCGAATCACAACCTCGACGGCAAGGACATCCAGGCCCATATACGCACGGGCAAGACCGCGACCAAGCTCGGCATGACCTGGCAGGATCGCATCTCCTTCGTGCTCACCGACCAGTTGCTGGTCAAGCGCGTGAACTTTCTCGACGTGCTGCGCAACGAAGTCGCCGACGAAGGCCAGGACCCGGACGAAAAATTCGACATCGACTTTGCGCTCATGACCGGCGAATTGACGAAGTGCATCGCGGATCTGGCCGAGGCCCTGGGCGGGATCAAGCACTGATGTCGCATCGGCATCATGTCGGCCGCGGGCAGGCCGCAGATCGCGGTCGCACTCGCGGGAGAATGCCGCGATAATCGTACAGACGGCCAGGACGTCCTCTGACCGAGGCTCGGTTCAGCCCTGGCTGGGTACGAAGGAGATGCTCCGATGTCCGCACAATTGTTGATCTACGAGAGCGCCGTTCCGGTTTCGCGCACCCGGCACGAGAAGCTGTCCGTGCAGGTGGGAGACGACTACTCGTTCAGCCGCAATGTGAATTCCTGTCCGCTCATCGCGGTGGAGTTTCCGCATGCGGCGGCCGAGTATGCGATCGTGTTCGCCGGCAACGAGACGGCGGTCATGCCGGCGGTCATCCTCGGTCTGCGTGCGAACGAAAATATTTATCTCACGCAAACGGCGGGTTGGAATGCGAAATACATACCCGCGTTCATACGCCGCTATCCGTTCGTATTCTCCAGTCCGGACAACGGCAAGGCGTTCACCTTGTGCATCGACGAGCGCTTCGCGGGATTCAATCAGGACGGCAAGGGACAGCCCCTCTTCGCCGAGGACGGCAAGCCGAGCGCCTACACCGAGAACGTGCTCAAGTTCCTGCAGGAATACCAGGCGCAGTTCCAGCGCACGCAGGCCTTCTGCGAGCGGCTGAAGACGTTGTCGCTGCTCGAGCCCATGCAGGCTCAGGTCACGACGCAGAAGGGTGAGCGTTTGTCGCTGAGCGGCTTCATGGCGGTGAACCGCGACCGATTGAAGAAGCTCTCAGGAGACGAGTTGCAGAAGCTGGCCGCAACCGACGAGCTGGAACTCGTTTATCTGCATCTGCAGTCGATGCGGAATTTCACCGCCATGCGCGAGCGCCTGAGCTAGGCCTCGGTTCGAGGGCTGGGGGGCAACGCTCCCGAAATCGTCGTTCGGCGGCGGGACACGGCGGGCTCCTGGCTTTCACTGCTTGAGCAGCAAGCCGTCCTTGTCGAGCACTCGCACCTCGACGGGGATGGCGGAGCGCACGCTCTGCGTCACCACGCAAAAGTCCTCGAACTGCGCCAGGATGCGATCCAGCATCTTGACCGCGTCCTGGGCGACGCCCAGATGGATCTCGACGCTCATCGAGGCGATGCGCAGCCGGTTCTGTTCGTTGCGCGCGACGCTGGCCGTCGCCGTGGTGCGCAGCGGACCGGGTTCGTTCTTGAATTTGCGCATCGCGAACAGCAGGCTGGCGGACAGGCAGTTGGCGACGGAAGCGAGCAACAGCCGCGACGGGTTCGGCCCGGCGTCCTGGCCCAAAGGCGCAGGTTCGTCGGTGAGCAGGTGCGGGACGTTCGCGTTGTCGAAGTGGATCTCGAATCGATAGTCGGCCTGCTGTGTCAGTTCGATGGCAAAGGTATCGCTCATGATGCTGGCCTCCTGGGATGGATCGTTGCGCAGGGAACGGAAAGGCCGCCGGCACTGGCTCGCGACGACCTGCGCTTGCGCTAGGATGCGCCGCCGGCCTTGATGCCGTCCACCACCACGACGCCTTCGTGCACCAAGCGTTCGAGCTGATCACCCATGCCGATCTCGCCCAGAAGTTCCGCGGCGTCCGCGCCAGGCTTGGGCGCCGGACAACCGGCTGTGACGGGCGTGCGCGAGAGCTTGATGCCCGGAGCGACGGTCGTCACCATGCCGAGCTCGGCGTGCTCGCGCGTGATCGCCAGCCCGAGGCTGCGCACGATCGGGTCTTCCGTCAGCGCCGTGAGCTTCATGGCGACCGGCTGAGCGGCGATGCCCGCGCGCGTCAGCAAATCGACCCACTCGGTGGCGCGGCGATCGTGGAAGCGCTGCTCGAGGGCGCGCTCCAACTCGGAGCCCGACAGGTTATGCAGATCCGCCAGTTCCTTGCAGCTGCCGATGCCGCAGTCATGCGCGGCCACGAATATCCAGCCGTCTGCGCACTCGTAGGCACGGTACAGGGGGCCGGTGCCGAGGCAATCCTGGCCGTGCGGTTCGTCCCAGACCTTGCCCGCGTAGTCCTGCAGCAGATTCGTCTGCAGCAAGGTGGCGCCGTAGATGAGCGCGCTGTTGACCCATTGGCCGCGGCCGGTGCGTCGGCGCGCGAACAATGACAGAAGAATGCCGTAGACGGACATCAAGCCGGTGCAGTAGTCGCAGCCGTTGAACGGGTTGATGACGGGCACTTCGCTCCCCAGCCGCAGCTGCATGCCGGCGATTCCCTGGGCGAGCACTTCGCGCCCGGGCCGCTTGGCGTACTTGCCCGGACGGCCGTAGGCGTTCACGGACGAGTACACGATGCCTGGATTGCGTTCCCGGGCGGCCTCGTAGCCGATCCCGAGCTTGTCCGCGACCCCCATGCGGAAGTTCTCCAGCATGACGTCGGCGTCTGCCATCAGCTTCCAGAAGATCTCCAGACCGGCCGGCTTTTTCAGGTCCAGAAGAATCATTCGCTTGGCGCGGTTGACGTCGTTGTGCCAGTTCACCGGATTGCGGTGCGCACTGTCGATCTTGATCACGTCGGCGCCGAACTCCGCCAGCGTGCGTCCGGCTGTGGGGCTGGCGAGGATGATGCCCAGATCGACCACCTTCACGCCTTCCAGAGCGCCCCGCAGCAGCGCGCGCGTCGAGGCAGCGGGGGAGGGGCGCGGCGTTTCGATCTCTTTCAGGATCTGAGCGCGATGCTCGTCGAGCTTCGCCCGGGGGGCGCGAACCCGTCCCGGGGTGGCCGACAGACGCGGATTGATGTTGTAGCCCCGGAAGCGTCCGAGTTCCGGATCGTCGAATTCGGCGACCGTGCCCGTTTCCTCCGCCAGCGGATGCTGCAGCCAGTCCTTGCCATGGATGCAAGCGATGCCCTCGAGCCCGACGCTGGCACAGAAATCCTCCCACTCCGACGAGGTGCGCGTGCGGAACAGCGCCTGCAGCTTCTCGTCGAGCTGCTCCGGGCTCAGGGCGGCATCGCGCCATGGCGCCATCTCGGGCAATTCCAGAAGATGCTTGTTCAGACGGTTGGCCAGATACATGAGCCACTGGCCGTCCTTGCAGCGGACGTGCGACCAGCGCGTGGTAATGCCGGGCTCGGGCTCGCCGACCACGCGCATGACCTTGCCGCTGAAGGCGCTGAAGGTCGCGTTGAACAGGGGCACCTCGATCGCCTGGCCCTGACCGCTGCGCTCGCGCGCATTCAGGCACGCAGCGATGGCAACCACGCCCAGAAAGGCGCCGAATGCCGAGGAGAAGGGCACGGCTGTGTAGACCGGCCGCGTGTCGTTCTCCAGGTAAGCGTTGGAGCTGTAGCAGCCCGATGCGGCACCCACCACGCCTTCCCAAGCGCGCATGCCGGCACGCGGATCGTCGCTGCCGAAGCCGGGCAGCGAGCAGTAGATCAGCCTGGGGTGGGCTTCGGTCATGGCCTTGGCGCCCAGGCCCAGGCGGTCCATGACGCCGGGTCGGAAGTTCTCGATGACGACATCGGCGGACGCGATGAGCTTGCGCGCCGCGTCGAGATCCGCGGGTTGCTTCAGATCCAGCACGATGCTGCGCTTGCCGCGGTTCCAGGTGGCGTTGGCTGCAGTCTGATAGCGTGGCCCTCCAGGCGGATCCACGCGAATCACGTCGGCGCCGAAATCGGCAAGCAGCATGCCCGCCATCGGGCCCGCGATGTATTGTCCGAAATCGATGACGCGTATGCCGTCGAGGGCGTCGGCCTCTGCCATGGTGTCTCCTCAGCTCGTTGCCATGCACGGATCCCGTTGTTGTGCGTGCGCTCTGTCCTGCCCGTCGCTGGGGGCAGCGCGGGAATCGAGGCGACGTCGAAGGGGTGTCGTGCCAGAGTCCCGAGGATAGCCAAAAAGCTCCCACGTTGCCTGCGCCGAGCGTGTCGAAAATGCGGCGCAGGGCGGAATTCAGCGCAGGCGACTGGGCGCGATCTCCAGCCATTTGCGCCCGGGCGTGCGCTCGACGCGCACTTGGTCCCGGGTGGGGTTCATGCGGTAGGTGAGGAAGCATAGATCCCGGACGTTGGACAGCACGTCGGGGAGAAACACGGCGGCGTTCGTGCCCGAGCCGCGCGCCGATCGGACGAGCAGCCCGTTTTGATGCTGGCGCTTGAGGTAGCGGCCCAGCTGTTGAGCGTAGCCGTAGTCGCTACGGTCCACGAGGCGCTTCTCGACGCGCTCCTTGCCGCGCAAGTCGATCATGATCGCATCGCAGCGTGTGCGCAGGATGCGCCGTTCGGCCACGATCTCCCGATCCTCGTCGGGAAAGCTGTCGGCGACGAACGCATGCCAGTGGTGCACGGTCTCGTAGACCGTCGTCTCGAGGTCGAGGGATCCGTACCAGACGCCGTATTCCAGCCCGTCGGAGAAGCGCGTGCCCTGGATATTCAGATTGAGGAACGGGTAGGTGATGACGGCGCCGTAGTCGAACGGTCGCGTGACGAGCGGGGCAGGGCTCGGAATCCAGGCTGCGGATTCGGCAGCGACCGCGACTTTCCAGTCTTCGAGCTCGTCCGACAGATCGTCGTACAGGTTCTGCGAGACGCGGATGCCCTTGATGTTGCGGACCAGGTCGTCGTGGTGGTCGACGATGGTGGTGAGCAGTTCTCCGTACACGACGCGCTAGTGTCCTGAGTCAGAGATTCGTTGAGGAATGGCCGAACGGTGCCGACGGTTTAGAAGGGACAAAAGGGTCGAAATCGGCGTCGGGCGCGAAGGAAAACGCAGCCAGGTTGGACACTCGGCGAGGATTTCCGCCAAAGCATGGCGTCGATTCCCGGTACTTTTGTTCAGCGAAGTTCCGACTCAGGACACTAGCGGCCGCGCTCGAAATCGAGAAAGCGGCGCACGGCGAGGATCCCCTCGTAGCCCTGACGCATGATTTCCAACGGCATGCGATCGCCGAAGCGACGGTTCGGGGTCGTAATCCAGCGATAGGCCAGATCGCGATCATGCGGAAACATGATGCGCAGGGCCTTGTGGATGCCGAGCAGATGTCCCGTGCGGGCCAGCAGGTCCGTGCTGTCGGCAAGCGGCTCGCCCTTGCGGTAACGGGCGACGGTGGCGCGCGACTCGGCCGACAAGCCGAGCAAGGTCGCCTGATCCGGCGCTGATAGCTGCCAGTGATCGAACAGCTTCACGACCATTCTGGCAAGCCTGCCTCGCTGGTCGCGTTGATGGAGATCGATGGCGCCGACCTGCTCGAATACTGCGCTCAAGCCGCACTCCTCGTATCAATCAATACAAACGGTGTAGCAATTGTAGGGTCAGGGGCGGAGGGCGAGCAAGCGTTCGCAGCGCTCGCTTCGACCTGGGCCAGAAAAAACGCGGCGCTCGTCTGGTGACGAGCGCCGCGTCGGCGATGCTACTAGGCGACGGGACGCGAGCGCCCCGTGGCAATCAACCGGCGTCGAGAGCGGCCAACACCTTGGGTGGAGACATCGGCAGGTCGGTGAGCCGCTTGCCTGTGGCCTTGTCGATGGCGTTGGCGATGGCGGCCATGGGCGGGACGATGTTCGCCTCGGCCACGCCCTTCACGCCGTAAGGGTGCACGGGATTGGGCACTTCCACGATGATGGCTTCGATCATGGGCACATCCGAGCACACGGGGATGCGATAGTCGAGGAATCCCGGGTTTTCCAGGCGGCCGGTCTTGTCGTAGATGTACTCTTCGTTCAGCGCCCAGCCTATGCCCTGCACGACACCGCCGTGTATCTGGCCTTCGACATAGGCCGGATGAATCGCCCGGCCGACATCCTGGGCTGCGACGTACCGCAGGATTTTCACGTGGCCGGTGTCCGTATCGACTTCCACATCGGCGAACTGGGCGGAAAAGCCCGGCGCCTGGCCTTCGGCGTTGACCGAGGCCGACACCGTGATCGGCCCGCCCGTGGCCGTGCGTTTGGCGGCGATCGCCTTGAGCGACAGCGGTTCGAACTCGCCCGCGCGGCCGCCGGCCGGGCGCGCATGGCCGTTCTCCCAGATCACGTCGGCACGATCGATCTTCCAGATCTTGGCGGCACGGGCACAAAGCTCGTCGACGACCTTGTTGCAGGCGTTGATGACGGTCATGCCGGTCGCGAAGGTGACGCGCGAGCCCCCGGTCGCCTGGGTGTAGCCGACCGAGTTGGTGTCCGCGATGATCGGGCGCACGCTTTCGTAGTCGATGCCGAGCGTCTCGGCGGCCATGAGTGCCATGGAGGCACGCGAGCCGCCGATATCCGGGCTGCCGGTCGTGACGACCACCGTGCCATCCTCGTTCACGTGCACCGTGGCGCTCGATTCGCCGCCGCCGTTGAACCAGTAGCCGCAGGCGACACCCCGGCCCTGGTTCTTGCCGAGCTTGCTCTTGTAGGCCGGATGCTTCTGCAGGGCCTGCAGCGTCTCGGCGAAGCCTGCGTGGGCGAGTTTGCCGCCAGAGAGCATCTGGGTGCCGGGCCGGGCGATGTTCTTGAGCCGGAAATCGATCGGATCGAGGCCGAGCTTGCTGGCGAGCGCATCGAGCGTGCTCTCGACCGCGAAGGCGGAAATGGGCGATCCGGGCGCGCGGTACGCGACCGCTTTCGGGCGGTTGCACACCACGTCGTAGCCCACCGCATGGGCGTTGGGTATGTCGTAGGGGGCGAAACCGCACATGCAGGCGTTCATGACAGGCGAGCCGGGGAAGGCGCCGGCCTGATACTTGTAGATGCCTTGGGCAGCGACGATCTTCCCGTCCCTGGTAGCTCCGATCTTGATCGTCATCGAGGCGCCCGAGGTCGGTCCGGTCGCACGGAACACCTCTTCGCGGGTGGTCATGAGCTTGACCGGGTGTCCCGCCTTTTTCGACAGCAGCACGGCGATCGGTTCGACGTAGCAGATCGTCTTGCCGCCGAACCCGCCGCCGATCTCGGCAGCGTGGACGCGCAGATCCGCGACACGCATGCCGAGCAGCTTCGCCGTGAAGGTGCGCATGACGAAGTGGCCCTGGCTGGACGACCACATTTCGGCCTGCCCGTCGGTATCGTAGCGGGCGAGGGTGGACTGCGGCTCGATGTAGCCCTGGTGCACGGGCTTGGTCTTGTAGCTCATCTCGACGATCTCGTCGGCCATCTTGAAGCCGGCGTCGAGGTCGCCGAGCTTGAACTCGATCTTCTTCGAGATGTTCGAGGACGTGGTCGGCTCGGGGGTGACGCCGCGCGTCTTCATGTCTTCGAACAGCAGCGGCGCATCGGGCCGCATGGCCTCGTCGACATCGATGACATGCGGCAGCACTTCGTAGTCGATCTTGATCAGCTTCAGCGCCTCGTCGGCGATGTCTTTGGTTGCAGCGGCGACGGCGGCGACGGGATGGCCGTCGAAGAGGGCCTTCTCCTTCGCCATGACGTTACGCGTGAAGTGCCAGAAATTGATGGCCACGCGCTCGGGGCCGACGTAGTCGAACTTCTGTTCGGGGAAGTCCTTGCCGGTAACCACGGCCTTCACCCCGGGCAGCGCCTCGGCCGCCGAGGTGTCGATCGAACGGATGCGGGCGTGCGCATGCGGCGAGCGCAGCACCTTGGCCCACAACATGCCTGGAAGCGTCCAGTCAGCGCCGTACTGTGCACGGCCCGTCACCTTCGGGACGCCGTCCGGACGAACGGGGCTGGTGCCGATGACTTTCAGTTCACGTTCTGGAAACTTGACGTCGTTTGCCATGTCATGCCCTCCGAAGTTCGGCGGCGGCGTCGAGCACCGCCTCCACGATCTTGTTGTAGCCCGTGCAGCGGCAAAGGTTGCCCGCGAGCCAGTAGCGCACTTCTTCTTCCGTCGGATCCGGCTTCTTCTCCAGCAGCGCCTTGGCCGAAATCAGCATGCCGGGCGTGCAGATGCCGCATTGAAGCGCCGCGTGCTCGAGAAACTTCTGCTGCAAGGGATGCAGCTTGGTGCCGTTCGCCATGCCTTCGATGGTCTCGATGGTGCGCCCGTTGCATTCGGCGGCGAAGGTGAGGCAGGCGCAGACCAGGCGGCCATCCAGCATGACGCTGCAGGCGCCGCAGTCGCCCGAGCCGCAGCCTTCCTTGGTGCCGGTGAGGTTCAGGTCGTCGCGCAGCACATCGAGCAGCGTGTGGTGCGGTTCGCACAGATACTCGACGGGGCTGCCGTTGAGCGTCGTCGTCACATGATGTTTGGCCATCAGTTCGTCCCCTTTGCCCGATTCAGTGCGATTTCAGCGGCCCGTCGCGCCAACACGCCGGCCACCTTGGTGCGATACGCCTTGGTTCCGCGCTTGTCGTCGATCGGCCGGCATGCGGCGCTGGCCGCCGCGGCGAGTGCCTTGAGGGCCGCCTCGTCGACTTTGGTGCCGATCAATGCGGCGGCGGCTTCGGGCACCACCAGCGCGCGCTCGGCGACCGCACCCAGGCTCACGCAAGCGTCGCGGCATACGCCGCTTTCGTCCAGCGTCAGGTTGACCGCCGCGCTGACGACGGCGATGTCCATCTCCGTGCGCGGCGTGAACCGCAGGTAGGCGTCGCCGGAACGCGCAGCGCGCTTGGGCAGCAGGAAGGACTCGAGAATTTCCCCTTTGCCGAGCGAGGTCTTGCCCGGGCCGATCGCGATTTCCTGTACTGGCACATCGCGTTTTCCGTTCGGGCCGACGACGCGTGCGGTGGCACGCGCTGCGATCAGTGCCGGCGTGCTGTCCGCAGCCGGGGAGGCGTTGCAAAGGTTGCCCCCCATGCTCGCGCGGCCTTTGACCTGGATCGAGCCGATGAGCTTCACGGCATCGGTAATTCCGGGGCAGTCCCTGACGAACGCTTCGTGCTCCACCAGTTCCATGCAGGCTTTGGCGGCGCCCACCCGATAGCCGCCGTTCTCGGCCGCGATCGAGGTCAGCGCCGGGATGCGTTTCAGGTCGACGACCAGTTCCGGCGCCAGCCGGCCGCTACGCATCTGGACGATCAAATCCGTGCCGCCGGCGAGTACCTTCGCGGTGCCGTTGGCCGCCGCCAGCAGCGCGACCGCCCCTTCTGTTGTCGTTGGCGCCTCGTAGCGCATTTGGCTCCCCTCCATCCACACGTGGCAAGAAGCCAATTGTCTACGACTCGGGCCCCGTTGTCATTGCGCGCGGGCGATATCTGCCGCCGGATCGGTCGCCGCAACGCGGTCCCGATGGTTCCGCCGCGCAGCCCCGACATGGCGTCGTCGGTCGGGAATCGCGATGAATGCAAGGCCCGGCAGCGAAGAAGGCGTGAGGTTTGCGAGCGCTGCCGCATCGTCGATCCGCAGGTCTGCGATGACCCTGCGCCTGCACGAGATCCATTCCTTGCTCGTTCATTTCTCCTCGATCCTGATGCCGGCGTCGCCGTTGCTCGATCTGATCGGCCGCCTCGCCGGCAAGCGAAGTGGGCTGCGGGCGGATGCGCGGATGATGCCGATCGCCGCGGCCAGCCGCGTGGCGGCGAGGGCGTGCGCCCGGAGCGTGTTCCGGAGGTCCGTTGGAAAAACATCCGTGACGTGCTCGCGGTCACGGCAGACAGCGGGCGGGAGGCCTTGCGGCACACCGCCCGTGATGTGGGCGACGCCGAGAGCGCGCCCGCGCCGCATCGGTCGGAGCGCGGGTGGCAGCTCGCACCTCGCTCGGCGATAGACGTCGGACCGGGCGGATACCTTCCCCGGTGGGGGGGCGACCTCGTGCGCAGTCCGGCCAGGCCGCGCTTGCCTCTCGCCAGGCCGGGCGCGCGTATCATGGCGGCTCTTCGTCCTCCAGGAAGCGTATGGACAGACACACGACGGTGTCCCTGGTCCTCGGCAGCGGGGGCGCGCGGGGCTATGCGCATATCGGCGTGCTCGATTGGCTCGGCGAGCACGGATTCGCGGTGCGCTCCATCGCGGGCTCGTCCATGGGCGCGCTCATCGGCGGCATCTACGCGACCGGCAAGCTGCACCTCTACACCGAGTGGGTGAGCGCGCTCGAGCGTCTGGACGTCCTGCGTCTGCTCGACCCGTCGTTCGCGCGCACCGGGTTCATCAAGGGGGATCGGATCATGGGCGTGCTGCGCGATCTCATCGGCGACTGCGATATCCGGGATCTGCCCATCGCCTATACCGCCGTCGCCACCGATCTCGATACCGGCAAGGAAGTCTGGTTGCGCGAAGGCAAGCTGTTCGACGCCATCCGGGCCTCGATTTCGACACCCCTGGTGTTCACGCCCTCGCAGCACAACGGCCGTCGCCTGCTCGATGGCGCCCTGGTCAATCCGATTCCGATCGCGCCCACTTTGAACGATACGACGGATCTCACCATCGCGGTCGATCTCAACGGGCGGGCCGAAGCGCTGGTCGATCCGCCTGTGCTACCCGAAGACGCGGGGAACGACTATCGACGGCGCATCGGGCGCTTCATCGAGGGGCTGTTTCCGAACAGCGGGGCGCCGGCTGCGCCTACCCTGGGCACGAGCGAGGTCGTCTTCGCATCGATGGAGGCGATGCAGGCGACGATCGCTCGCCTGAAACTCGCGGCCTACTCTCCGGACGTCACCATCGAGGTGCCCCGCAACGCTTGCGCGTATCACGAATTCTGGCGGGCCAGGGAGCTCATCGCGCTCGGCCGCGAGCGCACCGAGCGTGCCTTCGCGGGCACACCGAGGTAGATTGTCCATGATGCGAAGCTTGCCCTGGATGGCACTCTGCTGGGCACTGTCGGCCTGCACCGCCGATGCGCCGGACCCGGCGCAGATCGCCACCGGCGCCCGCGTCTACGAGCAGCACTGTGCCGCTTGTCATGGCGCCAAGCTGGAAGGGCAGCCGAACTGGCGCGCACGCTTGCCCAATGGCCGCCTGCCGGCGCCGCCTCATGACGAAAGCGGACATACCTGGCATCACTCGGACGAACTGCTGTTCGCGATCACCAAGCATGGCATGGTGCCGCCTTACGCGCCGCCGGGCCACGAGAGCGACATGCCGGGATTCGGCGACCGGCTGACCGACGAAGAGATTCGCGCCGTACTCGCGTTCATCGCCAGCCATTGGACTTCCAAGCAGGTCAGGGACGCGCGTGCGGAAATCCTGCGCAACGCGCGACACTGAGCTCGTGGCTCAGCCAGCCCGAGGTGCGAGGCGACGTTCGAGCACGGCGACCAGAGCCTGCCGTTCGGCTTGCGCGGTGAACAGCGGTGCGCGTACCCGACATCGGGCTTGCAAGTTCGCCAGGAAGGCCGGTTCATCCCGGCACCTGACGAGCAGGCGCGCGAGTGCGGCGTCATCGCCTACCGGGAAGTAGCCCGGATACGCGGCTCCCAGCATGCCGACATTGCCGTCGCAATCGCTCGCCAGCACCGGTGTTTCGGACATGACGGCTTCCACGATGACATTGGCGCCGCCTTCCATGCGCGAAGGCACGACGAGTACATGGGCCCGCCTGATGCGTTGCCGAGTGCGGCCGTGGGACAGTGCGCCGAGCAGGCGCAGGTTGGGCGCTTGCCCGCGCAGCTGCTCCAGAGTCGCTTCGATCGCGGCATCCCGCAGACCGCCCGCGAGCGCGAACGAGATGTCTTTGCGCGGGGACAAGGCGGCGGCCGCGCGCATGAAAGTGAAAGGATCCTTCTCCTCGCGCAGATGCCCTACGAACAAGGCGTTCAGGCGCCGGGAAGATTTTGCGCAAGACGGCATGGCAGCGGCGGATTGGTAGATCACCGTGGCCTTGCCACGATGCTCGGCAGGCAGGGCTTCGATGCCGCGCTCTTGCAGAACGATCAGTGCATCGGCGAGGGCCAGCGATTCGAGGGCGCTGGCGTCGCGTTCGGGGATATCCCGATACAAGTCGGTGCCCGTGAGCACGAGGATGCATGGATGCCGCCGGTCACGCGCCCGCCAGGCGCGCAGCGCGGCGTGGCTGCGGCGTGCGTGCAATGCGACGAGCACATCGGCGTCGTCGAGCGGATCCTGCGGCGTGCGTACAATCGCGCGATAGTCGGGGCTGAGCAGCCTTGCCCAGCGCTCGGCCGTGCGCGTGTTGCCGTTGTTGGCGGCCGCGGCGTAGGGCGAGACGATCAGGATGACAGGGGGCGACAATTGAGAGCGTTGAACGAGCGTGAACGGTTGATCGAGGCGCTGCAGGATGCCCGCGATTATACGCTGTCGGTCTATGCCCACCTGGATGAAGCATCCTTGTGCTTTCCATACGAACGGACGGTGAATCCGCCGCTGTGGGAACTGGCCCATGTGGCCTGGTTCCAGGAACACTGGTGCCTGCGCTGGCGCGACGGGGCGCTGCGCGAGGCGTCGATGCTGGCCGACGCCGATCCCATGCTCAATTCGGCACTCATTGCTCATGCCGCGCGATGGGATCTGCCCGCGCTCGATTGGAGCATCGTGCGCGACTACATGCAGCGCGTGCTGGAGGCCACGCTTCGACGCATCGAGCATGCGGTTGTCCTGGACAGCTACTTTCCCTTGCTCGCGCTCTATCATGAAGACATGCACGCGGAGGCGTTTCGCATGTCGCTGCAGACCTTGGGGCTGCCTGGGCCGGCCTGTGGATCGGTGGTGCAGACGGCCGCAGTCGAAGCACCGCGCCTGTCCGAGGTGTGTTTCGCCGGCGGCCGCTTCACGATGGGAGCAATGCCGGGTGCGGACTTCGTTTTCGACAACGAGTTGCAGGCGCACGAGGTCGACATCGCGCCGTTTGCATTGGCCACCACGACCGTCACCCAACTGCAGTACCGTGCCTTCGTCGATTCGAACGGGTACGGCGAGCGGCGCTGGTGGAGCGACGAAGGCTGGCTTTGGCGGGAAGGCCTCGGCCTGACCCATCCTCGTCATTGGCACCGGGAGGGCAGCGTCTGGAGGCTGAGGCGCTTCGACCGCATCGAGCCGCTGGTCGATGCGGAACCGATGATGCACGTGAGTGCGCACGAGGCCGAGGCCTACGCAGCGTTCGCGGGCGCCCGACTGCCCACCGAGGCTGAGTGGGAATACGCGGCACGCGCCGATCTCGATCCGCACGCGGACCGCTATCCCTGGGGGGCGGCTGCGCCGAGCGCCGAGCGGGCGAATCTCGACTGTACCAACGGCAGCCCGGTGCCCAGTGCCGCGCTGCCCGCGAGCGACAGCCGCACGGGACTGCGTCAGATGCTGGGCAATGTCTGGGAGTGGACAGCGAGCCCGTTTCTTCCCTATCCGGGGTTCGAGCCCGGGCCGTACAAGGAGTACTCGCAACCTTGGTTCGGCAATCATCGCGTCCTGCGCGGCGGATCGTTCGCCACGCGATCGCGCCTGGTGCACAACCGCTGGCGCAACTTCTATACGCCCGATCGCACCGATGTGTACGCGGGGATCCGCCTCGCGCGTTCGATCAGGGAGTGAAGCCCGCGACGGGCAGCGTCGCAGGTATAGCGGCGCAGCGGGCGTCCCGCGGTCGACCCGGGGATCGGTCGCATCGCGTGCGATCGGCCGGACGGGTGCGCTTCGGTTTGCTGCCCCAGACCCGCAAGGCGCTGCTCGGCAGCGTCCGGGGCATCAGCCGTTGTCGAATGCTTCCAGCTCGGTGCGGGCGTGGCGGGCGACAGTATCGCTGCCTGGATGGATCGGCGCGGCACTCGGGCCTGCCGCGGGGCACGTGTTGGGCAGCCACCTCAGCACGGTTTCGAACAGCACCTCCGGATCCACGGGTTTGGACAGATGGTCGTTCATGCCTGCGTCCACGCACACGTCTCGGTCCTCGTTGAAAGCGTTCGCCGTGAGCGCGACGATTGGCGTGCTCTGGCACAGGGAGGCGCGGCGAATGGCACGCGCGGCCTCCACGCCGTTCATTCTCGGCATCTGCATGTCCATGAGAATGAGGCTGTAGGGCGTGTGCATCGCCATGTCGCGGGCCTCTTCGCCGTCCTGTGCAAGGTCGACGATCAGGTCGGCGGCCTCCAAGAGTTCCCGCGCGACTTCCCGATTCACCGGCTCGTCTTCGGCGACGAGTATGCGGGTCCCGGCATAGCGCGAGCGCAGCGTCGCTTCCGCCGAGCCTCCGGGCAGATCGGAAGCCGGCGGAGCAGCCGGTTCACCCGCTCGGGGCAAGCGCAGAGTGAACCAGAATCGGCTGCCGATGCCCGGTTCGCTCTCGACGTGAATTTCCGCACCCATGGCTTGCACCAAGCGCCTGGTGATCGCCAGTCCAAGGCCCGTGCCTCCGTATTTGCGCGTGAGGGACGGATCGGCCTGCTCGAATGCGGTGAACAAGCGCTGCTGATCCGCTTCGCCGATGCCGATGCCGGTGTCGCAGACCTCGAAGCGAATGCTGGTGTGGTCGGCTTTCTCGTGCTCGACGCTGACGCGCAGCGTCACGCCGCCTGCCGGCGTGAACTTGATCGCATTGCCGGTCAGGTTGAGCAGAATCTGTCCCAGACGCAGCGGATCGCCGCGCACCCAGATCCGTTCGCTGTCCGCAGGTTCGACGACGACGAAATCGAGACCTTTGTCCGCCGCCTTGTGTCCGATCATGCCGACGTGACTTTGCACTAGAGCCTTGAGATTGAACGCGATGCACTCGAGGGTCATCCGCTCCGCCTCGATCTTGGACAGGTCGAGGATGTCGTTGATCACGCCCAGCAGATGCTTCGACGCGTTGCCGATCTTCGTCAACTGCTCCTTGAGCTTGGGTTCGGTTGCGCGACGAAGCGCGATCCCGGTCATCCCCATGATCGCGTTCATGGGGGTTCGAAGTTCATGGCTCATGTTGGCGAGGAAGGTGCTCTTGGCGCGGTTCGCCGCTTCGGCGGCCTCCTTGGCCACGCTGAGATCCTCGGTGCGCGCCGCCACTTCTTCTTCCAGATGTAGCCGGTGGCGCTCGAGTTCGCGTTCGGTTTGCTTGCGCTCGGTGATGTCCGTCCAGATGGCGACGATATAGGTGCGCCCCGCCGCATGGACCGGACGGTTGGTCACGCGCACATCACGCGCGCTCCCGTCCTTGCAGCGGTGCGTGGTTTCGAAATCCAGGCCGCCGCGCTCGACGATCGACCGGATCGCCGCGCTCTGTTCAGCGGGCGCCATGTCGCGATTGATCGACGCGAGGCGGAGCAAAGCAAACTCGTCCCTCGTGTAGCCGAGGCCGCGACAAGCGGCATCGTTGAACTCGGCGAAGCCCAGGGTTTCGACATCGATCAGGACGATGCCGTCGGCGGCCTGACGCAGCAAGGCGCTCAGGCGCTCCTCGCTGGCTTGAAGCGCCATGGCGGAGCGTTTGCGTTCGGTGATGTCGCGAACCACGTTCAGAACGCGCACGGTGCCGTTGACGACGCAACCCGAGGCGCTGATTTCCGCGTCGTACACCGAGCCGTCCTTGCGCCGATGGGGCGTCTCGAACGTCGCGCTCGTGGTCGAGAGGTCGGGGAAGCGCGCGCGAATGTCGGCCTCGGTCCAGTGGGCATCCCATTGCCACGGGTGCATGCCGATCAATTCCTCCACGGTGCAGCCGAGCATGTCGGCCATGCGCCGATTGGCTTCGACCACGCAGTAGTCCTCGTCGAGGACGATCAGGCCGTCGCGCGAGATATCGAGCAGGTGTCGCCGATTCTCGTCGGCGGTGCGAACCGCCGTGATGTCGCGTGCGATGCCGAGTATGCCGATGAGACCGCCCTCGGGATCGTACATCGGTGTCTTGGTGGTCTGGAACAGGCCGTGATAGCCGTCCGCGGCGAACGTCAGCGCTTCTTCGTTGGTGTGCGGGCCTCCGGCGGCCTGCGCCGCGCGATCGTTGGCCCGGAACCTGTCGGCCAATGCCGGGGCGACGAAGTCGTAGTCGGTCTTGCCGAGGATGTCGGCTTCCTTGGCGCCGAAAAGTCGTTCGACCTGCGGATTGCACGCGAGATAGGCGCCCTGGGCATCCTTGAGCCACACGAGGTCGGGGATCGTCTTCACCAGCGTCTTGAGCAGGCTGCGCTCGTGCTCGAGCGCCTTTTCGAGCGTCTTGCGCTTCGTGATGTCGGTATGCGTCCCGACCATGCGCAGCGGCACGGGCCGGACCGGGTCGTTGCGATCCCATTCGACCACGCGCCCTTGCGTCAGTATCCAGATCCAGTGACCGTCCCGATGCCGCATGCGCGCCTCGAGCACGTAGTCTTCGGTCTCGCCGTGGAAGTGAGCTTGCAATGCGGCTTGCGACGCTGCCACGTCGTCGGGATGCAGCGCATTCGCCCAGGTCTGGAACTCGACGGGCGACAGTTCGGCCAAGGTATAGCCGATCATCTGCGCCCAGCGCTCGTTGACCTGCACGGCGCCGGTCTGCAACCGCCAGTCCCAAAGCCCGGCCCCCGAGCCCTGAATGGCGAAATCGAGCTGCTCGCGCGCTTCCTGCAGCCTCGCCTCGGACGCGAGCTTGTCCTGGTAGTCTCGACAGGCCCGGCAGGCGCGGGCGAGGAGTCCGACGACCGGCTCGAGTTCCCGCACGACATAGGGCGCGAACGGCACGGCACGTCCAAGGACCAGCACGCCGGCGTCCTCCAGCCTGAAGGCGTAATACCAGTTCCGACCCGCCTCGACGGCATGCGTCGAGAGCCTCGGCTCGGCTGCGAAGGCCGCCGCGATGGCGGCGCGGGCGAACTGCCATCGGACGTTGCCCGCGAGGTTGCGCGGCACGCTGGAAACGGATTGCCGGTAGCCGTTCTCGGCGTCGAGCACCGCGGCCATCGTGCAGCCCAATTTGCGCGCATACACCGGCAGGGCGTCGCGCAGCATGGCGTCTCGATCGAGACTCGAGCCGACCGCGAGCGCCAGTTCGAGCAGTATGACGGGGTCGAGGGTGGCGCGCGGAGGCATGGCGGATGTCGACGCTTCAAGCATCCAGCAACCCGACCACGGAGGTCTTGTTGTAGAACTCCAGGCATTCGCGGCCGCTGTTGGCGATCTCGCCGAGCGTCAGTGCGCCGATCAGGGGCAAGCCCGTGTCGACGGCTGCGATCTCGCGGGTGAACGCCTCCTGCAGGAAGAGCACTCGCGATACGCAGTCGATGAACAGCAGCGACGGTTCGGAAGTCACCCCGCGATACGAGGCCTGCGCCAGCGCCCTTGCCCTTCCGGCCGCCACAATCAGACTGTCGGTGTCGCCGTGCAGCACGTTTACATAGGTGCCGCGCGGGACGTCACCCACGCAAACGATGCGCGCCCCGTCATGGATGAAGGGGTCGCGAACGATCATCTCGTTGTCGAGCTTGGCGATCCCGAAGGGGTAGGCTTTGGCGAGGTCGAAGAACTCGGCCCCCTCGAAGCTGCGACCGGAGTGCGCCTCGACGATCTCGCGGTAGACCTCGAACGCGGGCCTCCAGTCGAGGCTGATGAGGGTGTTGCGGTCGGCTTCCGTGACCTTGTAAGCCTGACTGATGGGCGTCCAGCCATGGCTGACGCCGATGCCGGCACCGATGTCGGTCAGCGCCAGTACGGCAGCATCCGAGAGCAGTCCGTCGTTGGTCATGATGCAAGGCGATCGACGCTGGCTGAGCGATCCGGCGCCGGCCCCCAGATAGTCGAGGTCCAGGCCGAACGTATTGAAGAGCGCATCGATCAGCGCGCAGATGCGGGTGGTCCAGCCGTCGGCGAAAACGAGCAAGGTCCCGCGGCCCTGCTCGAACTCCTTCAGCTTGCCGCCGATGCGGGCTTCGAAGTCCGGTGCGCTTTGCTCCAGGCGTTCGATCGTCGTTACCGTGGCGCGACAGCGCAACCCGGCTACGATCGTGCCTTGCTGGTAGACCTGGGTGCCCTCGAGGATCTGGGGAAAGATGCCGCCTATCAGCGGTTTCGTGCATGCGCGCAAGAGGGGATCGAGCGCGGCCGGGGTGAACCCGTTGGCATCGCAGGCGAGCACCACGATCAGGCCGACGTCGGGGGCGGCCGCGACTTCCTGCAGCAGGCGCGAGAGCGCGTCGACATCCGCGCTGGTATCGGATCGGATCAGCACCATGAATCCAAGATTTGGAGTGGGCATGTCGAACCCGGGCACCGACCGTCCCGAAGTCCCCTGCGGATCGCGGTACGGACCGATTCCAGGCCGTCAATACTGACGTAACGACCACGGCATCAGCGACTTTAAGCCGCCTGGCATCCCGGCTGATTGCGGATGCGCCGAAGCCGAAGGCGGGCGGGTGCCCAGCGCCCCCGCCCTGTCAGAGAAGCACGCGCTCGATGCCGCCCTTGTTGGCGCGCTCGACGAACTCGGGCAACCAGTTATCGCCCAGCAGGTGCTTGGCCATCTCCACCACGATGTATTCCGGGTCGAGTGCCGCGTCGTCACGGAAGCGCGCCAGGCCTTGCAGGCAGGAGGGGCAGGAGGTGAGCACCTTGACCGGCCCGTCGAAGCCGTCGCTGCGCAGCGCATCGGCGCCTTTGCGCAGTTCGGCTTCCTTGCGAAAGCGCACCTGGGTCGAGACATCGGGACGGGTGACCGCCAGCGTGCCCGATTCGCCGCAGCAGCGGGCATTGATCGGGATCGTCGTGCCCATGAGCCCGTTGACGACTTTGCCGGGCTCGTAGGTCTTCATCGGCGTGTGGCAAGGGTCGTGATACATGTAGCGAACGCCGCCGACGCCTTCGAGCTTCACGTTCTTCTCGAGCAGGTATTCGTGGATGTCGAGCAGGCGGCAGCCGGGGAAGATCTTGTCGAACTCGTACTTCTGCAGTTGATCCATGCAGGTGCCGCAAGAGACGATCACCGTGCGGATGTCGAGATAGTTGAGCGCGTGCGCGACCCGGTGGAACAGCACGCGGTTGTCGGTGGTGATCTTCTGGCCCTCGTCGGCGCGGCCGGCTGCCGTTTGCGGATAGCCGCAGCACAGATAGCCGGGCGGCAGCACGGTCTGCACCCCGATCTCGTAGAGCAAGGCTTGCGTGGCCAGCCCGACCTGACCGAACAGACGCTCCGAGCCGCAGCCCGGAAAATAGAACACGGCTTCACCGTCGTCGGACACCTTCTGCGGATCGCGCAGGATCGGGATGACGGAGCGATCCTCGATGTCGAGCAGGGCGCGCGAGGTTCGCTTCGGCAAGCCGCCGGGCATCGGCTTGTTGATGAAGTGGATGACTTGCTGCTTCACGGGTGCCCGGCCGACGGTGGCGAAGGGATGCTTGGTCTGCTCGCGGATCAATCCCAGGGAGCGCGCAGCCCGGTGGGCCGCGCGTTGCGCGCCGTAGCCGACGTCGATCATCAGCGCGCGAGTGGCCTTCACCGTGCGCGGGTCGGTCGCGTTGAGGAAAAACATCGATGCGGCGGTGCCGAGATTGAAGCGTCGCTTGTGGTGGCGCGTGAGGAAGTTGCGCATCGCGATCGACACGTCGCCGAAGTCGATGTCCACCGGGCAGGGATTCGCGCACTTGTGGCAGACGGTGCAGTGATCGGCGATGTCGCCGAACTCGTCGAAGTGCGCGAACGACACGCCGCGGCGCGTCTGCTCTTCGTAGAGAAAGGCTTCGATCACGAGGCTGGTGCCGAGGATCTTGTTGCGCGGGCTGTAGAGCAGGTTGGCGCCCGGTACGTGCGTGGCGCAGACCGGCTTGCACTTGCCGCAGCGCAGGCAATCCTTGATGGAGTTCGCGATGGTCCCGATCTCGGACTTTTCCAGAATCAGCGATTCCGCACCGAGCAGCGAGAAGCTGGGCGTATAGGCGTTGTCCAGGTTCGCGCCGGCCAGCAGCTTGCCCGCATTGAACCGGCCCTCCGGATCCACACGCGCCTTGTAGTCCTTGAACTCGGCGACTTTCTGCCTCGGCAGGTAGTCCATCTTGGTAATGCCGATGCCATGTTCTCCAGAAACCACGCCGCCCAGATCCTCGGCCAGACGCATGATCCGATCGACCGCTCGGGCGGCGACCTGCAGCATCTCGTAGTCGTCGGAGTTCACCGGCAGGTTGGTATGCACGTTGCCGTCGCCCGCGTGCATGTGCAAGGCGACGAATACGCGCTTGCGCAAGACTTCCTTGTGGATCGCATGTAGTCGCTGCAGCACCGGCGCGAACACGCGCCCGGCGAAGATCTGTTCCAGCGGCGTCATCAGTTCGCGCTTCCACGAGACCACGATGGCGTGATCGCGCAGGGCGACGAAGTGCTGGTCCAGGTTGTCGAGCAGACCCTGCCACAGCGCGCTCACGCCGCCGACCAAGCCGCGCGCCTCGTCGAGCTTGCTTGCGATCAACTCATCGGCGGGGCGCGCTTCCTCGCCCGCGGCGAACGGCAAGTCAGCGGCGAAGAACTCGCCGAGCCGCGCGCACAGTTCGAGCTTGTTCGCGATCGACAGCTCGATGTTGATGCGCTCGACGCCATCGGTGTAGTCGCCCAGCCGCTCCAGCGGGATGACGACGTCCTCGTTGATCTTGAAGGCGTTGGTGTGGCGGGCGATGGCGGCCGTGCGCGCACGATCGAGCCAGAAGCGGTGGCGCGCTTCGGGGCTGACCGCCACGAAGCCTTCCGCGCCGCGGGCATTCGCGATCCGCACGACTTGCGAGGCCGCCTGACCGACGGCGTGTTCGTCTTCCGAAGCGATGTCGGCGACCAGCACCATGCGCGGGCGGCCCTGGCGCTTGGCCTTGGTGGTGTAGTCGACCGCCTTCACGTAGCGGGAGTCGAGGTGTTCCAGGCCCGCCAGCACGGCGTCCGGATGCGCGTCGAGATACTGCTTGATCTCGACGATCGCCGGTGTCGCCTCGTGGGTGGTGCCGAAAAATTCCAGGCAGACCGTGCGCACGTGCTTGGGCATCCGGTGCAGGACGAAGCGCGCGGAGGTGATGATGCCGTCGCAGCCTTCCTTCTGCACGCCGGGCAGGCCGCCCAGGTGCTTGTCGGTGACATCCTTGCCCAGGCCCGGCTTGCGGAACACGCTGCCGGCGATCTCCAGGATCTCGGGCTCGCCGATGCGGGTGCGGCCATCGATGCGGTAGCGGGTGAGGCGAAAGCGCGCGCTGGGCAGATCGTGGATCTTGCCCAGGTTGTGGTCCAGGCGCTCGACTTCCAGCCACTGGGCATCGGGCGTGACCATGCGCCAGGAGACGAGCAGATCGAGCGCGGTTCCCCAAAGCACCGCTTTCTTGCCGCCCGCGTTCATGGCGACGTTGCCGCCGATGCACGAGGCGTCCGCGGAGGTGGGATCGCAAGCGAAGACCAGGCCGGCGGCCTCGGCGACTTCCATCACGCGCCGTGTGACCGCGCCTGCACCGCATACGACCGTCGGGGCGTTGCCCGACCCGGGCAGTGCCGTGATCTCGACCTTGGAGATGGCATCGAGCTTCTCGGTATTGATCACCGCCGATTGCTTGGTGAGCGGGATGGCGCCCCCGGTGTAGCCGGTGCCGCCGCCGCGGGGAATGATCGTGAGCCCCAGTTCGATGCACGCCTCGACGACCGCGCGCACTTCGGCCTCGGTGTCGGGATGCACGACGACGAAGGGATACTCCACCCGCCAGTCGGTCGCGTCCGTCACGTGCGAGACCCGCGCCAGCCCGTCGAACTGGATGTTGTCTTTGCGCGTCGCCTTGGCCAGCCGGCGCTCGACCCGGCGACGCAACTCCGGGGTCTGCTTCAGTTCGCGTTCGAACGCATCCACGGCTGCATGCGCCCGGGCGAGCAGGGCGGTGACCGCGGCATCGTCCTGGCGGCGCTGCTCGATGGCCGCCAGCCGTTCGCGCATCGCCTGAACCAGCGCCACCTGGCGCTTGGGGTGCGCGAGCAGGTCGTCCTGCAGGTACGGATTGCGCGATACCACCCAGATATCGCCGAGCACCTCGTACAGCATCTTGGCGGAGCGCCCGGTGCGGCGTCTGGCGCGCAGGGCCGTGATGAGATCCCAGCCCTCGCGCCCGAGCAGGCGGATCACGATCTCGCGATCGGAAAACGAGGTGTAGTTGTAGGGGATCTCCCGCAGACGCGGGGTGGCTTCGGGGGCGTCCGTTCCGGGTGCGGCAGCGGGAACGGGGCTCAGGGGCATGTGCAGCGGCGAGTCGGGAGCGTTCATCGCGCGATTGTACCGTCCGCGGCGTCGAATCGGACTGTCGCCACGGGGAAGTCGAGCCTCTTTCGGCGAGCGGCGCCCGGCCGGGCGAGCGTCACGGGATCGTCGCGCGTCTGCCGTTTCGGGCTAACATCGGACGCAAGGGACGTGCTGACCAGGCACCATCGCGACCACCCGAACGAGCGCCTGCGCGCCAGACCGAGAACATGAACGAAACTGCAGAAACTGTCGTGATCGGCGGGGGCGTGGTCGGCTCGGCGATCGCCTACGGCCTCGCCAGGCGCGGGGTCAAGCCGCTGGTGCTCGACGAAGGCGACGATGCGATTCGCAGTTCGCGCGTCAACTTCGGGCTGGTATGGCTGCTCGGCAAAGGCGACGGCATGCCGGCCTACGGCTTCTGGACGCGCCGCTCGGCCGATCTGTGGCCCGAGTTCGCACGGGAGTTGAAGGATTTCACGGGCGTCGAGACGCATTACGTCAAATCCGGCGGCGTGTCGTACTGTCTGGGCGAAGCCGAGTACGGTACGCGCACCGAGATCATCACGCGGATGCGTGAACAGGCCGAGAACGATCCCTACGAAGCGCGCATGATCGACCGCGGCGAGCTGATCGATCTGATGCCGCGCGTGAAGTTCGGGCCCGAGGTCCTGGGCGCATCTTACGGGCCGCACGACGGCCACGTGAGTCCGTTGAACCTGCTGCATGCCCTGCATGCGGGCATGACGCGCCATGGTGCCGTCTATCGTCCGCTGACGCCGGCCTTGGAGGTCAGGCCTTTGGCGGCGGGCGGCTTCGAGATCCGCACGCCGAAGGGCACCATCGCCACGCCCAAGGTCGTGCTCGCCGCGGGACACGGCATCAACCCGCTCGAGCGTCAGCTGGGCTTCGATGTCGAGGTGCTCGCCGAGCGGGGGCAGATTCTCGTGACCGAGCGGATGGCGCCCATCGGTTTGCTGCCGGCCAACGGGGTGCGCCAGACGGCTGAAGGCACCTTCCTCATCGGCACCACCAACGAGGAGGTCGGCTACGACACCTCGACGACGCCGCGTGCAGGTGCCACGATGGTCCGCCGGGCGATCCGGGTGATTCCCGCGCTCGCCCATGCCCGCATCGTGCGCACCTGGGCGGGGCTGCGCACGCTCACCAAGGACGAGTGTCCTGTCTACGAAGAGTCGTCGCATTACCCCGGTGCTTTCCTCGCCACCTGCCATTCCGGAGTGACGCTTGCCGCGATCCATGCGAGCGACCTGGCCGATGCGATTTGCGAGGGCAGACTGGGCGCGAACATCGAGCCGTTCCACAGCCGGCGCTTGAAGGACCAGTGAGATGACGACGGAGACGGTCACGGTGTATGTGGATGGCAAGCCGGTCAGTGTGGGGGCGGGCGAGAGCGCCGCTGCCGCCGCGTTGCATGCGGGTTTGAGCTACACGCGCACTTCGCCCATCACCGACGAGAAGCGGGCGCCGTATTGCATGATGGGCGTCTGTTTCGAGTGCCTGATGGTGATCGACGGCGTGCCGTCGCGTCAGGCGTGCATGGTGAAGGTCGCGGCCGGGATGCGCATCGAGCGCCAACTCGGTGCGCGGGAACTCGGATGAGCACCGTCTGCGATCTCCTCGTGGTCGGCGCGGGGCCGGCGGGCATGGCCGCTGCCTCGACCGCGGCGCGTCTGGGCGTCTCGACGCTGCTCGTCGACGAGCAGGCTGCCCTGGGCGGGCAGATCTACCGCAACGTCGAGTCCCACTCGAACGACGCCGACGGCGTGTCGGCGCCCGATTGGCAACGCGGCGCGGTCTTGTTGCAGGAATTTCGCGCCAGCGGTGCGCGCCATCGGGCGGGAACGCAAGTGTGGCAACTCGATCCGGCGCAGGAAGGCGCGTGCAAGATCTATGTGACCGACGGCACCCAGGCCGACGTGATCAGCGCTCGTCGGGTGTTGCTCGCCACTGGCGCGATGGAGCGGCCGGTGCCCATTCCCGGATGGACGCTGCCCGGGGTGATGACGGTCGGTGCGGCGCAGATCCTCTACAAGACAGGCAGGCACGTACCGCAATCAGGCACCTGGATCGCGGGCAGCGGCCCCCTGCTGTGGCTGTTCGCGGCGCAGGCGCTGGAGGCGGGGGGCAAGATCGAGGGCATCCTCGATACCACGCCCAGAAGCAATTTCGCTCACGCCTTGCGGCACTCGCTGGCCGCCTTGCGCGGTCGCGCGTATCTGCAGCGCGGCCTCGCGCTCCAAGCCCGGGTGCGGCGTGCCGGCGTGCCGGTGATCAAGGATGTCGCTGCCATCGAGGCGAAGGGCGATGGTCGGCTGACCACGCTGCGCTTCCGCGCGGGCGGGGGCTGGCGGGATGTCCTCGCGTCGACGCTGCTGCTGCACCATGGCGTGGTGCCCAACGTACACGCGACCCGCTCGCTGCGTGCGCAGCACCGTTGGGACGGCCCGCAGGGCTGCTTCGTCCCGGTGGTGGACGCATGGGGCATGACGAGTGCCGAGGGCTATGCGGTCGCGGGCGATGGTGCGGGCATCGTGGGTGCCGAGGCTTCGGCCTTGCGCGGCCGGCTGGCGGCAATGGAATCCGCTCGGCGGCTGGGTGCCATCGACGAGCAGCGGCGTGACATCGAAGCTGCCCCGATACGAGGCGAACTCGCGCGACATGTGCCGGTCCGCGCATTTCTCGATCAGCTCTTCGCGCCGCGCGCCGGTCTGCTGGCGCCGGCCGACGAGGTGCTCGTGTGCCGCTGCGAGAGCGTCACGGCCGGTCGGATCCGCGACGCGGTGCGCTTGGGATGCACCGGGCCCAATCAGATGAAAGCCTTCACGCGCTGCGGCATGGGGCCTTGTCAGGCCAGGATGTGCGGGCTGGCCGCGGCGCAGATCATCGCCCACGAACGCGGCGTCGGGATGGAGGAGGTCGGCGTGTTCAATGTGCGTCCGCCGCTGAAGCCGTTGTCATTGCAGGAACTGGCGGCGCTGCCCGAGTGAGCCCGCGGGAGCGCCACGGCATGCTTTATGCAAGGAAGGTGCGCAATGCGGCGTAGAATCGATCCGCAGCCCTACTTCAACCCCCGAGGTGCAGTCATGCCCGTCCTGCATGTAGTCGCTCGTTGTTCCCTGGCTTGTTCGGTCGTGGTGTCCGTGGCGGGTGTCGCGGGCGATGCGCTCGCTCAAGGCTATCCGATCAAGCCGATCAAGATGTACGTGGGCTTCCCGCCCGGCGGGGGCTCCGATGCGCTCGCGCGACTGCTGGGCATGGCGCTCCCCGAGAAGCTCGGCCAGCCGGTGCTCGTCGACAACAAGCCCGGCGCCAACACGATCGTGGCCACCGAGTACGTGAAGGGGCAGCCGGCCGACGGCTACACGCTGCTGTTCGTGTCGGCTTCGTTCGCGATCAACCCGAGTCTGCGCAAGCTGCCCTATGATTCGGACAAGGATTTCTCGCCGGTCATCATCGCCGCCATCGTGCCGCTGCTCCTCATTACGCCGAACGACGTGCCGGTGAAGAACGTGAAGGAACTGGTCGCGATGGCCAAGGCGCAGCCGGGCAAGCTCAACTATGCCTCGTTCGGCATCGGCAGCGCGGCGCATCTCGCGGGCGAGATGATGGCGAGCATGACGGGCACGGACATGGTGCACGTGCCGTACAAGGGCAGTGCGCCGGCGGTTGCCGATGTCATGGCCGGACGCGTGACGATGATGATGCCGGGCATCGGATCGGCGATCAATCTGGCGAAGGAAGGCAAGCTGAGGGCGCTGGCCGTTTCGACCGCCAAGCGTGCGACCGGCGCGCCGGACATCCCGACCATCGCGGAGTCGGGCATCCCCGGTTTCGACGTGGCGACCTGGGAGTCGATCCAGGCGCCGGCGGGCACGCCCCCGGAGGCGATCGCCAAACTCAACGCCGCGATACGCGACGTCGTGGCGGGGAAGGAATTGCGCCAGAAGATGATCAATCTGGGCTTCGAACCCGATGCAACCAAGACACCGGCGGAAACCGGGCAGTTCATTCGCGCGGAGCGTCAGAAGTGGGCGAAGCTCGTCAAGGAACGCAACATCAAGGCGGAGTAGCGCAAGCATGATCAAACCGAGCGTCACCGTGGTCGGAGCCGGCATCGTCGGCGTCGCATCTTCCCTTTGGCTGCAGCGCGCCGGCTTCCAGGTGACATTGATCGATGCCGGCGCGGTCGGAGAAGGGGCCTCGTTCGGCAATGCGGGCAACATCAGTCCGGGCGCCGTGGTGCCTTATCTCATTCCCGGCATCTGGCGCGAGGCTCCCGGATGGCTGCTCGACCCGCAGGGGCCGCTGGCGGTGCGCCCGGGCTACTTCCTCAAGGTCTTGCCCTGGCTCGCCACCGCCGTGCGGTCGGCCAAGGAGGAGGCCGCCCTCGCGACCTCGCGGGCGATGCACGCCTTGCACGGCGGTACGCTGGAGGCCTACGACACGCTCACGAAGGATACCGAGGCGGAAGGCTTGATCGAATTGTCGGGGCAGCTCTATGTCTCGGAAAAGCCCGATTCGGCGCAAGGCTCCGAACTCGCGCAGCGCATGCGGGCAATGGCCGGCGTCAAGGCCATCAACCTCGACTGGATGGAGATACGCGAACTCGAGCCTTCGCTCGCACCGATTTTCAAGAGCGGCTTGCTGCTTCCCGACAACGGTCGCTGCAAGAACCCGCATCAACTGGTGACGGGATTGGCCCGAGCCGCCGAGCGCAACGGCGCCACCATTTTGCGCGGCAAGGTGACGGGGTTCCAGAAGCAGGGCAAGCGCGTGCAGGCGATCATCGTCGACGGCAAGCCGCATCCGGTGGAGCGGGTGGTGATTGCAGCCGGGGCCGCTTCGGGGGCGTTGAGCGCCGACCTCGGCACGCGTCTGCCCGTCGAAGCCGAGCGCGGATATCACATCACCATCGAAGATCCCGTGGTCGCGCCGCGGATGCCGGTGACCAATACGGACGCCAAGTTCGCCTGTTCGCCGATGAACTGCGGCCTGCGTCTGGCGGGCACGGCGGAGTTCGCCGGCATGGAGGCCCCCCCCAACTGGCAGCGGGCAGAACTGCTGAAGCTGCAGGCCCAGAAAATGTTCCCGGGCGTCAAGCTCGACAAGGTTACGCGCTGGACCGGCAATCGACCCAGCCTGCCCGATGGCCTGCCGGTGCTGGGGGCGGCGCCTAAGTACGACAACGCCTATTTCGCGTTCGGCAATTCGCATTTCGGCATGTCGGCCGGGCCCGTGATGGGCAAGGTGATCGCCGAGATCGTCGCCGGCAAGCCGACCAGCATCGATGTCGCGCCGTTTGCGCCTGACCGCTTTCGTTAGACGCTTGGCATAGCGAGGCACGTACCGGCGATCGTGCGCGCCTCGCGGCGAATCCTCCTCTTGTCGCACGGTATTGTTGTCGCCCGGTTGTCCGAATCGACGATACGCGGCATCATCGCGCATGTAATCGACGCGGCATGGATTTGCCGGGGTCGATTCTTAGCGGCCCGCAAGGCCGCTGCGCGCGGCGTGCGGAATTCGGTGCGGCGCCGATGCCCCGATGTGCCGGCACCCAAGCCGTGGCGGCCCGCAGCGCGGACGATCCACCAAGGCTGGCGCCGAATCACGGCACCGTCTTTTTTGGTTCAGTGCAGCGAATCGCGCACGCATGCCCCCGAGGTGCGCGCCCGATATATTTCATCAACTTCGATACCTTCGTCCGGGAGAACCCTGGCCCATGCCTTCGACGACCGATAGCCTCAAGACCAGCCGCAAGGCGCTAATCGATGCTCTGCTGCTCAAGTTGCCTGGTGCGAGCACGAGAAAGATCAACAACCTCGACGCTTATTTCGTCAGCGACAAGATGTTCGCCTGCATCAGCGGCGAGGGACTTGCCTTGCGGCTGCCGGTGCCGGTCGCGACCGATCTGCAGTTCTCGCGCGACAACGTCGTTCCCTTCCAGCCGGGCGGCGTGACGAGTTCGCGCGAGTGGATCCAGATCAATCGCGCCGATGCCGCCGATTACGAGAAGGATTCGGCCCTGTTTCAGGCGTCGCTGGAGTTCGTGAAGGCTGCACGGGCGCGCTAGATAACGAGCACGACCTTCACGCTTCGGCGCAGTCCTCGGTGCTAGGCCATGCCGAGGCGCAGCCTCGACTCGCGGCACCGATGCTGCGGTGAAGTGCGAGCCGGCCGCACTAGCGCTTGCCGGCGAACGAGGCGAATTTCTCCACTTTCTTGGTCGGTCCGGAGACGATCAGAAGGTCGCCGGGCAGGACGACGGTCGTGGGCGTCGCATGCTGGAAATCCTCGTGAGCCCGCTTGACGCCCACGACGGTGACGCCGAAGCGCTCGCGCACGCCGCTTTCGGCCAGCGACTTGCCATGCGCGGGCTCGGGCGCCTTGATCTTGGCGATGGCGAATCCATCGTCGAATTCGATGTAGTCCATCATGCGCCCGGTGATCAGATGAGCGACACGCTCGCCCATGTCGGCTTCCGGGTAGACCGCATGATGAGCGCCGATGCGCAGGGCGATCTGGCCGTGCTCGGGCGTCAGCGCCTTCACCCAGATGTCCGGGATCTCCAACTCGGAGAGCGCCATCACGGTCATGAGGCTGCAGGCCAGATCGGTGCCGATGCCGACGATGGCGTGGGCGAAGTCCGCGACACCCAGTTGCCGCAGCACTTGCACGTTGGTGGCGTCCGCCTGAACGGCATGCGTCAGGCGATCGGCCCAAACCTGGACAGGGCCTGCATCGCGGTCTATGCCCATGACGTCGTGGCCCAGGTGGATGAGCGACTGCGCGACGGCCCCGCCGAAGCGCCCCAGTCCGATGACGACCACACTGTCGCCCTTGGAGAAAGCGAATTGCTCCGTGAACAATCTAGCCAACAATTGGATGCTCCTCGGGATAGCGGTAGTCCGCCCTGGAATGTCCCATGGCGAGGGATGCGGCCAGGGTGATCGTGCCCACCCGGCCGATGTACATGAGCAAAGCGAGCATCAGTTGTCCGGACGTCGGCAAGTCGGCGGTGATCCCCGTGGACAGGCCTACGGTGCCGAAGGCGGAGATGACTTCGAAGATGACCTTGTCCGTGGGCAGATCGGTCCCGCGCAGGATGACGAGTGTGCCGAGCACCACCATGCTGCTGCCGAGCACGAGCACGGTGATCGCCTGGCGCTGCGCGGAAGTGGAGATGCGGCGCCCGAAGGCCTCGCTGTCGTTGCGCCCGCGTATCTCGGCCATCACGAGCATGGCGAGAATCAGGAAGGTGCCCACCTTGACGCCACCCGCCGTGCCCGCGCTGCCGCCGCCGACGAACATGAGGAAGTAGTGCAAGGCCCAGCTCTCGGGAGTCAAGGCGCCGATGTCGACGGAATTGAAGCCGGCGGTGCGGGCGGACACCGAGGCGAAGCCCGCGTTGAGCAGCTTGTCCGACCAGGACATCGGGCCCAGGGTCAGAGGGTTCGACCATTCGAAGGCGAGCAGGGTGGCGAAACCCAGCCCCAGCAGCATCGCCGTGCCCACCAGCGTGAGCTTGGTGTGCAAGGACCAATGTCGCGGATCGCGCCGGCGACGGTTCATGTCGTGCAGCACGGGAAAGCCGATGCCGCCTATGACGACGGCGAACATGATGGGCACGAGGATCCAGGCATCCGACGCGTAGCGCACGAGGCTGTCTGCGTGCAGGCCGAATCCCGCGTTGTTGAACGCCGACACCGAGTGGAAGATCCCGCTCCAAACTGCGTCGAGCCAGGACGCATCGTAGCTCACACGCAGGCGCAGCGTGAGAACGACGGCGAGGACGAGTTCGGCGACGGCCGTGACGATCAGGACCAGGCGAGCAACGCTGGCCACGTCGCCGAGGCCGAGCGAATGCGTCTCCACCTGGGCGACCAGACGGGTGCGCAGGCGCAACGACCGATTGACCATCAGCCCGAGCAAGGTGGCTGCGGTCATCATGCCGAAACCACCGAGCTGAAACAGCACCAGGATGATGGCCTGGCCGAAGAACGACCAGTACGTGCCCGTATCGACCACGACCAGTCCGGTGACGCAGACGGCCGAAACCGCGGTGAAAAAGGCCGTGAGCCAAGGGGCGGACGCGCCGCTGGCCGTTGCGGCGGGATGCATCAAGAGCAAGGTGCCCAGAACGATGGCCAGCAGGAAAGCCAGAGCCACCACGCGGGCGGGATGCAGCAATTTGCTCAAGCCGAGACTTCCATGCGCATGCCGACTCTGGGTGTCGGACGATATGGAGCGGAGCCTAGGCCGATGGATGCGGCGATGCAACAAAAAGACGATGGCGCCGTCGCTCGGTCGATCAACGGTGTTGCGTAAAGGTCAATCCGATGCGTTCCTTCGCCCCGGGAACATCCCGACGGCGAACCGACTCGACGTTCGCAGCGCCACCCTGCCGGCCGGGATCAGCGCCAGCCCAGCCACTCGCATACGCCGCGTCCCATGATCCAGGCCTTGTCCTCGGCCGTCAGCCACGACATCTCCTCGGTGAACATCGTCACCTGCTGCCGATAAGGCACGGGCGAGCGCGACAGATCGGTGCCCCAGAACAGGCGCTGCGGGCCGAAGGCGTCGTAGGCCTGGCGGACGTACTTGTGCAGTGACCGGAACGGATACGGGTCGTTGGTGTACGAGGGCAGGGCGCTCGCTTTCGCCGCCACGTTCGGGCGCTTGGCGATGGCCAGCAGTTGGTCGAAATCGCGAAAGGCCGCCTCGTCGCGATGCTTGCTGTCCAGCGCCAGATGATCCATGACGATTCTGAGCTGCGGGTGCTTGGCGGCGATGGCGTCGATGAGATGCACATGCGCGTGCCACACCAGGATCATCAGCGGCACACCTTCACGCTCCGCTTCCTTCCATAACCAGTCGAGCTTGCCGCTGCCCAGGATAGCCGGGGCCTTGGCCGTGTTGAAGGCGAGCCGCAGGCCGAGCATTCCGGGTTGCTTGCGCCAGCCGATGAGCGCGCCCTGCGATTTGGAGAGCAGGTCGTGGCGTATGCGCCCCATCACGGCAAAGCGATCCGGATGCGCCTGCGCCGCCGCGAGTGCCAGATCGTTGCGCGAGCCCTCCCAGCCTGGCGGCACGAGCACCGCGCGATCGACGCCGGCCGCGTCCATCTCCCGCAGAAGATCTGCGTTGGTGAAGGCCTTGGCCCGGTGCGGCTCGCCACCGCCGGACCACGGCCGTTCGGGCGTGTTCTCGGCCCAGGTATGCACTTGCGAATCGACGATCAGCATCGATGTTCCCTTTCGTCCCGACGGTGGATGGGTTTCGGGCATGGCTCGCCGCCAGCGCGGGCCCGAGCCTGGGATGGTAACTGCGATCGTCTCCAACAGCGCCCTCGCCGTGTGGCGACCGCGCCCCGCTGCGCAAAGCAGGTTAAAGTCGCGAGCATGCTGATCGCTTTCAACAAGCCGTTCAACGTGCTGTGCCAATTCACGGACGACGCCGGCCGGCGCACGCTCGCCGACTTCGTCACGGTGAAGGATGTCTATCCGGCGGGTCGGCTGGATTACGACAGCGAGGGTCTGCTGCTGTTGACCGACGAAGGCTCGCTGCAAAAGCGCATCGCCGATCCGCGTCAGCGGACGAAGAAAACCTACCTCGCGCAAGTCGAGGGCGCCCCGGATGCCGCTGCGCTCGCGCGCCTGCAGCGCGGCGTGACGCTGCGAGACGGCATGACGGCGCCGGCCGGCGCGCGTCTGATCGCCGAGCCGGAATGGTTGTGGCCCCGGGAGCCGCCCATACGCCATCGGCTCAATGTGCCGACGGCGTGGCTGGAATTGACGCTCACCGAAGGTCGCAACCGCCAGGTCCGGCGCATGACGGCCGCCGTGGGTCATCCGACCTTGCGTCTGGTGCGTGTCGCCATCGGCGCGTGGTCGCTAGGGGATTTGCGTCCGGGCGAGTGGCGGATCTGTTCTTGATCGCCGAGCAGCAGGCCCGCGCTGCATCGGGAAGGCGGTCTGCTGCCGCTGCGGGATCGGGGCGTGGCGGGTTTGTCATCCTGGCGCGCGGTCGGTTACTCTGCTTGCGTTCAATCCATCGACTCCGGGAGATCGTTCCATGACCGATCGCGACCACCTGCTTCCCCCGCCGCGCACGATCGGCATGCTCGATCGGCCGGACTGCCGCATCCACTACGAAGTCACCGGCACCGGCCCGGCGATCGTGTTCGCCCATGGTCTGGGCGGAAACCATCTTTCGTGGTGGCAGCAGGTTGCGCACTTCAGTCCGCGCCATACCTGCGTGACGTTTTCGCATCGCGGCTTTGCGCCGTCGTCCGCCATCGAAGGCGGCCCGCAGCCGCGCGACTACGCTGCGGATCTCGGCGCGCTGATCGACCACCTGTCCCTCGCGGATGTGAGCATCGTCGCGCAATCGATGGGCGGCTGGTCGGCGGTCGAGCATGCCATTGCGCGGCCCGGGACAGTGCGCGCGCTGGTGCTCGCCGCGACGACCGGCACGATCGACCCGCGCCGCATCGCAGAGCCGGAGCGCTCTCGCTTCGAGCCATGGCTGGCCGCGAGTACCGCCCGACGCACCCAATGGCGGGCGCAGGGCATCCATCCCGCAGCCGGTGCGCGGATGGCCGCCGAACAGCCGGGGCTGCACCTGCTGTATCGTCATATCGACGAAATGAACCGGGCGCTCGACAAGGAGGCGCTGCGCGCCCGGTTGTCTGCACTGCGGGTGCGTGAGCCGGCGGAGCTTGCGGCCGCCCGTTGTCCGGTGCTGTTCATCTCCAACGACGAGGACGTGCAGATGCCTCCGTTCGCGGCCGATGCCATCGTGCGCGCGGTGCCGGGTGCGCGCGTGGTGCATATCGCCGATGCCGGTCATTCCGCCTATTTCGAGCGGGCATCCACGTTCAACCGGATCGTCGAGGAATTCCTCGCGGCGCACGAGGATAGCCGCTCGTCATCTTGATTTCCACGGTGTGCCGACGGCAGCGCTCACGCCGTTGGGCATGATGAAAGCATGACCACAGGAACGCGCACCCCTATGCCTGAAGTGATTTCGTTGCATCGCTACCCCGTCAAGGGCCTCACGCCGCAGCGCGTCGAACGCATCACCGTGCTGCCCGGCGGGCGGGTGGCGGGCGATCGGGTGCTCAACTTCCGTTTCGCCGATGCGCCGGTCGCGGACACCGAGTGGTGCCGCAAGTATCACGGCGTGGTGCTGGCCAATTCCCCGGGGCTGGCGCGACTGAGCGTGCGATTCGACGATCGTTCGCAGCGGCTGCGCATGGAGACGAGCGATCGTCTGCTGGCAGACGAACCACTGGACGAGGCGGGGCGCGTCCGCTTGGTGGCGGCGCTGACCGAGTACGTGCTCTCGCTCGACGAGAATCCGTTACGGGGGCATCCCGAACGCCTGCCGCTGAAGCTGGTGGGGGACGGCGCGAACCCGCGCTACCAGGACAACGTGGCGGGCCAGGTCACCCTGCACAGCCGTGAGAGCGTGGCCAGCGCGGGCGCGGCATTCGGCGATCCCGCCCTCGACGAGTTGCGCTTCCGGCACAACATCGTCATCGAGGGCCTGGAGGCCTGGCATGAGCAAACCTGGGTGGGCGGAAAATTGCGCGTGGGCGAGGTCGTGTTCGAGACCGTGGTGCCCAAGGTGCGCTGCCTGGCCACGCATGCGAATCCTCGCACCGGCGAGCGTGATCTGCAGGTGATGCAGATGCTGCTGCAGAAATTCTCGCAGCAGCAGCCGACGTTCGGCGTCGGCCTGTTGTCCGCGGCGGGCGGAGAGATTCGGGTGGGCGACAGCGTCGCCCTTGTCTGAACGCCGCGCCAGTTCGCTGCGAAAGTTTCGGGGCTCGTCCACCTGCGCTCGGCTTCGACGCAGGGGCGGGCGGCTGAGCTGTCCTGAATGGCAGCCGATGAGCCGGACACTGTCCGTCTACGGTGCAATCTGCGCGCTGCCGTTGTCGGCCCGATCCAGACCTTGTACGTGTTCGCGTGACGCCGTTGCTTTCGGTCCAGCAGTATGACGTAAGCAGGGCCATGCGTGCGGCGTCGCCCTCGCGAGGGCCGGACTGCGGCGTGACTCTGGTTCGAGGTTGAACATCTCCATTGGCGGGCCGAGCGCTAAGCTTCGGGCGCTTCGTGACGGCATTGAGTCTCAGGCAGGACGCTGCATCGCGACAGGCGGCAGTTCTGCCCTCAGCTGCCCTGAGATTCAACGCAGTCCGGATCCTGGTTTTTTTCGTTATGGCCGAGTCGTGCGCATTGGGGTGTTCGTGGCGTGCAGCGGCGTGTTTACGTACCCGGGTGGCGGCTGCGAAGCGAAAAAGCGGGACGAGAGTACGCACTCAGTATTTGAGTGCATTGCGCAAGATTTCGCGCTACGGAAGGTGCGGGTGAGGAGATGAGAGGCGACGTCTTGCTGCGTTGTCAGGCTGTGTGCGTGATTGCAAGATGCGCCCCCGTCCTCAAGGCCCCCGCGGCTGGTCTCCCGGTGGAGCGGTCATGCAGCGTGGGTAATGACGGAGTGCTACTCGGTAATTGTGGTCGTGGATCGGTTGCGCCCGGTATGACCGTAATGCGGCGATTGCCGTCAGTCACAGACTCGAAGGCGCTGCCCGAAAGCTGTCGGTCCACGACCCTAGGGGTCAGGTCTTGCGATCAAACACGGCCCTAGCACGACCCTAGGGGTCAGGTCTGGCGA
>LNFM01006055.1_pt1 | contig 56512 bp, 58 predicted proteins | sample 596031 | NCBI WGS metagenome assembly LNFM01 (sample SAMN04254537, study PRJNA301005) | activated carbon metagenome | isolation source: dual media filters at the Ann Arbor, Michigan drinking water treatment plant | place: USA: Ann Arbor
AGTTCGTCAACCACGGCCATGTCACCGTGAACGGCAAGCGCGTGAACATCCCCTCCTACCTGGTCAAGGACGGCGACCAGATCGAGGTGAAGGAGAAGTCGAAGCAGCTCGCCGCGGTGCTGGACGCTGTGCAGTCCACCGAACGCGACGTGCCGGAATACCTCGAGATCGACAACCGCGCGATGCGCGGCAAGTTCCTGCGCGCGCCGAAGCTCTCGGACGTGCCCTATCCCGTGCAGATGGAACCGAACCTGGTCGTCGAGTTCTACAGCCGCTGATCCATCGCCGGGGCGCCTGCCCCGTTCCGTGCCGACCGAACGCCGGGGCCATCGTGCCCCGGCGTTTTGCGTTCAGGCTGCCGTGGATTGCAAGGGTCCGGCTGGGAGACGCCGAATCCCTCGATGGATTGGCTGGGGGATTCAGGTTTCTCCCAAATTCATCGTTGAAGAAAATGAACCTCCAAACTACGATGCCGACAGTGCTTCCATTCTCGGCTTCGGTGTCCCTGGAGCAGGCCATGAACATGATCGCCGCCCGCAGCAGCCTCGACGCGATGGTCGCCGCCATCACCGCGGCGCTGCACGCCGCACCCGCCGAACCCTCCGCCGCCGTCGCCGAGGCGCTCGGCGCCCATGCCGCCGACCCGCTGCTGCTGCTCGGCCGCGACTGCCCTTGCCGCGCCGAAACCTACATCCGCCACCTGCTGCACGAGGATGCCGAGCAGGGCTGGGCCGTCGCCGCCCTCATCTGGCGGCCAGGACAGATGTCGCCCATCCACGCCCACAAGGCCTGGTGCGCGGTTGGCGTGCATCGCGGCGTGCTGACCGAGACCTTCTACACGCTGCATCCCCATGACGAGGCGCCCAGGCCAACCGCCACCGCGCAGCGCCGCCCGGGCGACACCTCGCATGGTCCTGCGCAGCCGGATGCCATTCATCGGCTGGCCAACCTGGGCACCGAGACCGCCATTTCCATCCATGCCTATGGCTTGCCCTATTCCCGCTTCTGCACCGACCTGAACCGCGTCTTCTGCTGAGGCGGGCCATCGGGCACCGGCGGTTCCTGCCGCCGCGCGCCGGACTGGCAGGGCGCGCACTGCACGACGCGACACCGCGCCGCCTCGCGGGCCTCGCAGCCGCAGACCATGCGTGGGCCGGGCGTGCCATGCGCCCACGCGCCGTATCGCAGCGCAGCGCGACGGTGCAGTCTGGGTGGCGATGAATCCGAAGATCCTGCTCGGCCTGACCTTCGGCGTCGCCTGTTCCATCATCTGGGGTGGACATGCCGTGGTGGCGCGCCCGGCGCTGGCCGGGCAGGGGTTCCATCCGCTCGACCTGGCGGCCTTCCGCTATGGGCCGGCGACGCTGATCCTCGCACCGCTCGCCTGGCGGGCGCGCGCGGCGCTGGTGCGCATCGGCTGGGTGCGCCTGTTCACCCTCGCCGCCTTCGGCGGGGCACCGAACCTGCTGCTGTTCGTGTGGGCGTTGGTCTACGCGCCGGCCTCCCATGGCGGGACCATCGCGCCAATGGTCGTGCCCGTGGCCGGCGCGCTGCTCGCCATGCCGATGATCGGCGAATATCCTTCCCGTGGCCGCGCCATGGCGCTCGCCGTCATGGGGGCGGGCGTGCTGATGATCGGGTGGGATGGTGTGTCGGGAAACCACCCGGGCGCGTGGCGCGGCGACATATTGCTGGTGCTGGCCGGGTCGACCTGGGCGGTCTTCACACTGCTGCTGCGCCGCTGGCAGGTGCCGGCCATTCCGGCCACCGCCGCCGTCACCATCATCTCCGCCGTCTTCGTGCTGCCGGTCTGGCTGCCCTGGCGGGCCGCCGAGGTCGTGCTCCTGCCCACCGGCCCGGTGCTGGTGCAACTGGTTGCCCAGGGCCTGGTGCTCGGGGCGCTCGCGATGTTCCTGTATGCGCGCGCGGTGGAGTTGCTTGGTCCGACGCGCGCGGCCACCCTGTCGATCATGGTGCCCGTGACCGCCCTGCTGCTCGCTGCCCTGCTGCTGCACGAACCGATCTCGCTGCTGCAGGGCCTGGGCGCGTCGCTGGCCGTGGGCGGGATGTTGGCGGCGGTGCTGTTCACCGGAAGGAAGACGGCATGATCGCGCCGATGCCCCCCAGCCTCTGGGCTGCGACCGCACCGCCACCGCCCCCGACCGCGCCGCTGGTCGGCGATGCGCGCACCGGCGTGGCCGTGGTGGGCGGTGGCTTCACAGGCTTGTCCACCGCGCTGCACCTGGCCGAAGCCGGGGTGCCGGTCATGCTGCTGGAGGCGAACGAGGTCGGCTGGGGCGCCTCCGGGCGCAACAATGGCCAGGTGATCCCGACCCTGTCGCGCGTCGATCCCGATGAGATCGTCGCCAGCGTCGCACCCGAACAGGGTGGCCGCGACAAGGGCGAGGCCTTCGTCGGCCTGATCCGCGACAGCGCCGCCTTCACCTTCGACCTGATCCGGCGCCATGCCATCGCGGCGGAGGCCGTGCAGAATGGCTGGATCCAGCCCGCGCATCGGCAATCCCGCTTGCGTCTGTCCGAGAAGCGCGCCGAGGCCTGGGGCCGCCGCGGCGCGCCGGTGCGGATGTATTCGCGGGCCGAGATGACATCGCTGACCGGCTCCGACCATTGGTTCGGCGGCTGGGGAAACACGACCGGCGGGCGCATCAACCCGCTCGGCCTCGCGCGCGGACTGGCCGGAGCAGCGATCGGCGCCGGTGCCGTGATGCATACCGGCAGCCCGGTGACAGGCATCGCGCGCGGTGCCGCCGGCTGGGTGGTGACCACGCCACGCGGCACGGTCACCGCCGAACGCGTGGTCATCGCCACCCACGCCTATACCGGCGATTTCTGGCCCGGGCTGAAGCGCACCATCGTGCCGGTGCGGTCCTACCAGATGGCGACCTCGGTGCTGTCGGACAACATCCGCAAGTCGATCCTGCCGGAAGGCCACGCGCTGTCGGATACGCAGGGCGACCTGTATTTCTACCGCTTCGACGCCAATGGCCGCCTGGTGACCGGTGGTGGGCTGATCGTGCCCTTCGGCTGGGAAAGCCGCATCCGGGCGCGCATCACCGAGCGCGTCCGGCGCGTCTTCCCACAGATCGGCGAGGTGCGCTTCGACTACATCTGGCACGGCTATGTCGCCGGCACGGCGGACAAACTGCCGCATGTCTATGAACTCGCGCCCGGGGTGCTGTCCTGGACCGGCTGCAACGGGCGCGGCGTGGCGCTCGCCACCATCCTCGGCCGCGAATTGGCGAAGGCGAGCAACGGGACACCGCTGCGCGACATCGCCGCACCGGTCGAGACGCGGATGCGCACCATCCCCGGCCACGCCTTCCGCGCTGCGGGCATTGCCTGGAACGTCGCCAAGCTGCGGCGCGCGGATGCGCGTGACTGAGGTCGCGCTCGCCACCTCCATCCCGCCGGTGATGCGCCGGCCCGGCCCGGGCGGAGTCGAGGCGGGCGCTGCCTGGCGCGCCGCCTGCGCGGCGTCCTGGCCGGCCCCCGGCTGGCGGGTGATGACGCTGAACCCGCAGGCCGAGCAAGGCCGCCTTGGCGACCTGCCGGCGCAGGTCGAACCCGTGACGGCGCAGCCTGGCGTCGCCGAAACCTACGGCCGTCCCGGCGCCTGGATCGCCGATGCGCTGGCCTGTGCGGTCGCCACCGGCGCTCCGGTCGTCGGGCTGGTGAACGCGGACATCCTTCTGTCGCTCGGCGCCCGCGGCCGCGCGGCGCTGATCGAGCGCGCGGCGCAGGGCATGGTCGTCTGCAACCGGACGGACGTGCTGCACGGCCACCAGGGCGAGGGGACCGTCTACCGCTACGGCTACGACCTGGTGCTGATGCCGCGCGCCATGGCCGCGCGGCTCGACCTGTCCGGCTTCGCCTTCGGCGTGCCGTGGTGGGACTATTGGATCGTGCTGGATGCGATGCTGCAGGGCCTGCCGGTGATGGCGGCGCAATGCGAGGGGATCCGCCACCTGGCCCACGCGCAGGCCTGGGATCGGCCCGGCTGGCGCCATGCGCTCGGCGTGTTGATGCGCCACCTCGCGCCTCGTCGTGCGGCGCTGGCGGGCCTGGCACCCGGCGCGGTGGCGGAGGCGATGGCCGACCTGCTGCTGGCGGTCGCGCCGGAGGGCGAGTCCGGCTATCCGATCGACGATTTGATGGTCATCGCCGGCACGCGCTTCGGTATCGAGGTGGTGCGCATGGCCGAACGCGACGCCTGGCGGCTGGAGATGACCTGATGGAGGCCGGACCCTGGCGGCGGCAGTTCGTGCACGATCTGCTGTTCGCGGTCGATGGCAGCGGCTGGCACGAGCCCGAGATGAAGGAGTCGATCGGTTACCGCTGGAGCGGCCCGGGTCGGTTCTCGGTACTGCGGATGGCGGCACCGCTTGGCGCTGGCCGCGGCGAGGCGCGGCTGCTGGTGCTGCAGGGCGAAGCCGTGCCCGAGGTGGCAGTGTTCCTCAATGGCCAGCGGCTGGCGGTCACGTCGCGTCGCCAGGGCATGCTCGGCGTGCTCGACTTTGCCTGGGACGCGGCGGCCATGGCGGGCGAGCCGCGCGCCGAATTCTGGTTCCATGCCGAACGCCTCGCGCAGCTGCCGGTGCCGGGCGGGCGCATGCGCGCCGTGGGCTTCCGGCTGTCGACCCTGACGCTGACCGGCGCCGGCGGCGGTCCGGCGCCGGCAGGCGAGGCGCTGGCGCTGATCATCGGCCGCCGCTTCCTGTTCGAACGCCTGCCAGTCGTCACCGGCCGGCCGCGGATCGCCTTCCGGTCCGAGGGCGATGCGCGCGTGCTGGACCTGCGGCTGGAGGCAGCGCGGCTTGGCCCAACGGCACAGCCGCAACTGGACCTGTCTTTGTGGTCTTCGGCGGGCGGCGTGGAATTGAGCCTGGGCGCGCCGGGTGGCGTGCCGGTCCTGATGCGCGTCGACGCAGCGGGCCGGATGGCACCCCCGGCCACGCTGTCGCCACGCGACGGGCTGCTGGTCGAGCGCCTGGTGGCGACGCTGCCCGAGGCCTTCGGCCGCTGGCTCGATGATGCGATGGCCGGTGCGTCGCCGGATGCCGCGCTGCTTGCGTCATGGCGCTGCGACCTCGCGCGCGTCACGCGCGCGGCCGAGGCGGCGCTGGCGGCGGCGCTGTCGGATGGCGTCGATGCCTTCGCCTATGACGCCGCCGCGCCCTTTGCCTGGCCGGCCAGCGGCTGACGCGGCGTCAGCAGGCGATGCCGGCCCCGCGCAGCCGGTCGAGCACCTCGGCGGCACATTCCTCGGGGGTGCGGCCCGCGGTCAGGATGTGCAGCTCGGGGTGTTCGGGCGGCTCGTAGGGGCTGGAGATGCCGGTGAAGTTCTGGATCTGGCCGGCCTGCGCCTTCGCATAGAGCCCCTTGGGGTCGCGCGCGATGCAGGCCTCGATCGGCGTGTCCACGAAGACCTCGGTGAATTCGCCGGGACCCAGCAGGTCGCGCACCATCCGCCGCTCCGCCTGGAAGGGCGAGATGAAGGAACACAGGACGATCATGCCGGCATCGACGAACAGCTTCGCGACCTCGCCGACGCGGCGGATGTTCTCGACACGGTCGGCGGCGGTGAAGCCGAGGTCGCGGCACAGCCCGTGGCGGACATTGTCGCCATCGAGCGAATAGGTCGCGCGCCCGGCCTTGTGCAGCGCCTGCTCGACGGAGCCCGACAGGCCGGTGAACCACAGCACCATCGGCCGGTTGCCGACCAGTGCGGCGCGCGCCGCCTTGTCCACCGTGAAATGTTCGTGGTGAATGTTGGACGCCCGGCGCAGCGGGAAGGCCACCATGCCCGCGCCGGCGGTGCGGTTGGTGAACCGGTCCACCAGGATGAAGGCGCCGGTCGCGCGATTCTCCTCATAGGCATCGAGCGGAATGGGCTGGCCGGCGGAGAAGTTGCAGAAGCCGATCTCGTTCAGAGACAGCCGGCGCGCTGCGTGTTCCTCCAGCGTGTTGACGTCCACGCGATGGCGGATCGAGGTGATGGAACACGGCGTCCAGATGTTGCCGATGCGCATGAGGTAGCCGCGCCCGGGCAGCATCGCCTCCTCGTCCATCCACAGCAGATGGCCGGCGAACTGGTCGGCCACCGGCGGGCGTTCGGCCGGGCGGACCAGGATGTCGCCGCGCGCGACATCGACTTCGTCCTCGAGCGTGAGGGTCACGGCCTGACCGGCCTCGGCGGCATCGAGGTCGCCATCGGCGGTGACGATGCGCGCGATGCGCGATGCCTTGCCCGAGGCCGCGACCACCACCTGGTCCCCCGGCGCGACGCGCCCGGCCGCGATGGTGCCGGCAAAGCCACGGAAATCGAGGTTCGGGCGATTCACCCACTGCACGGGGAAGCGGAAGGGCTTCGAGCCGAGGTCCTGCGCGACGTCCACCTGCTCGAGGTGCTCGATCAGCGTCGGGCCCTTGTACCAGGGCAGGTTGCCCGAGCGCGCCGTCACGTTGTCGCCGAAGCGGGCGCTGATCGGCACCGGCACGATGGACCGGAAGCCGAGTTCCGAGGCGAAGGTGACGTAGTCGCCCACGATCCGGTCGAAGGTGTCCTGGCTGAAACCCACCAGGTCGATCTTGTTCACCGCCACCACGATGTCGCGGATGCCCAGCAGCGAGCAGATGTAGGAATGCCGCCGCGTCTGCGTCAGCACGCCCGACGGCGAGCGACGCGCCCGAGGCGCCTGTCGCCATGTTGCGCGTGTACTGCTCGTGGCCGGGCGTATCGGCGACGATGAACGCGCGCCGCGGCGTCTGGAAGAAGCGGTAGGCGACATCGATCGTGATGCCCTGCTGGCGCTCGGCTTCCAGCCCATCGACCAGAAGTGCCAGGTCGACATCCTCGCCGGTGGTGCCGTGCTTGCGGCTGTCGCGGGTGATCGCCGCCAGCGTGTCCTCGAAGATGAGTTGGCTGTCGAACAGCAGGCGGCCGATCAGCGTGGACTTGCCGTCATCGACCGAACCGCAGGTGAGGAAGCGGAGCAGTTCCCGGTTCTCGGGCGCGCGGTGCTGCGTCATGTCAGAAATAGCCCTCGCGCTTCTTCTTCTCCATCGAGGCTTCCTCGTCGGAATCGATCAGCCGGCCCTGGCGCTCGCTGGTCTTGGCGGCGCGCATCTCGGTGATGATGTCGGGCAGGGTGGCGGCCTCGCTTTCGACGGCGCCGGATAGCGGGTAGCAGCCCAGCGTGCGGAAGCGGACCATGCGCAGCTCGGGCGTCTCGCCGGGTTCCAGCGGCAGGCGGTCGTCATCGACCATGATCCAGGTGCCGGCGCGCTTTACCACCGGGCGCGGCTTGGCGAAGTACAGCGGCACCACCGGCAGGTCCTCGGCCAGCACGTAGTCCCACACGTCGTATTCGGTCCAGTTGGACAGCGGGAAGACGCGGATGCTCTCGCCGTCGCGGATGCGCGTGTTGAACAGCGACCACAGTTCCGGGCGTTGCGCGCGCGGGTCCCAGGAATGGCCCGGGCCGCGGAAGGAGAAGATGCGTTCCTTGGCGCGGGACTTCTCCTCATCGCGCCGGGCTCCGCCGAAGGCCGCGTCGAAGCCGTGCAGGTCGAGCGCCTGCTTCAGCGCCTCGGTCTTCATCACCTGGGTGTGCAGCGCGGACCCCGAGGCGATCGGATTGATGCCGCGTGCGAGGCCGTCTGGGTTGGTATGGACCAGCAGCTCCATGCCCACCTTCTGCGCCATCATGTCGCGGAAGGTGATCATTTCCCGGAACTTCCAGGTCGTGTCGATGTGCATCAGCGGAAACGGCGGCTTGCCCGGCGCGAAGGCCTTCAGCGCAAGGTGCAGCATCACCCCGGAATCCTTGCCGATGCTGTAGAGCATGACCGGTTTGCGGAAGGATGCGGCGACCTCGCGGATGATGCCGATCGACTCTGCCTCGAGCCGTGCCAGATGCGGTGTCAGAGCGGCCTTGCGTGTGGTGTTGGTCACGGACCCCTCGGGCTCCAGTTTGATACCGGCCGAAGGCCGTCTGCCGCAGCGTCGCGGCCGGCGGCTCTTCCCATGCTGACCGGCTCCGCGCAAGTTCCGTTCCCGCACCATCCCGGAGCCGCGCCGATGATCACCGACACGCCCACGCGCAGCCGCCTGGCCGATCGCTTCGCCGTGATCGCACAGGATGCCGGGGCGCGGATCATGGCGTTCTACGGCGTCGCCCAGGTGCAGGCGAAGGATGACGGCAGCCCGCTGACCCAGGCCGACCTGGCCGCGCATGACGCCATCCTGGCCGGGCTCGCAGCCGCCTGCCCCGACCTGCCCGTGGTGTCCGAGGAGGATGCAGCGCGCGCCGAGGCCGCGCCCGAAGGTCCGTTCATCCTGGTCGATCCCTTGGATGGCACCCGGGAATTCGTATCCGGCAACGGCGAATTCACCGTGAACATCGCGCTGATCGATGGCGGGGTGCCGGTCGCAGGCGTGGTCTATGCCCCGGCGCTGGGGCGACTCTGGACCGGGGCGCTGGGCGTGGGCGCCGCGGCCAGCGGGCCGGACGGCGCGCCCCAGCGGCCCATCGTCGTGCGGGCGCCCGATGCGGCCGGCCTCGTCGCGGTGGCAAGCCGTTCGCACCGCGATGCGCAGACCGAGGACTTCCTCGCCGGGCTGGCCATTGCCGGGCTCCGTTCGGTCGGCTCCTCGCTGAAATTCTGCCTGGTCGCGGAAGGCGAGGCCGATGTGTACCCGCGCTTCGGCCCCACCATGGAATGGGACACGGCGGCAGGGCAGGCGGTGCTGGAAGCCGCCGGCGGGCGCGTGGTCTGCCCCGACGGTGCGCCGTTCCGCTATGGCAAGGCGGGCGCGGCTTGGCGCAACGGCGGCTTCATTGCCTGGGGCCGGCAGGCCTGATCGCGCGTCAGGCGCGCGGCGTCACCGCGGCCCAGCTGGTGGTGACGTGAGCGGCGGTCTCGCTGGACCCTTCGCCGTGGATCAGGACCTCCCCCACAATGATGCGACCGCGCTTGAGCACGCGCGCCTCGGCCATCACCGCCCCCGGCGGCAGGCGGCGCAGGAAGTGAATCGTGAGGCTGGTGGTCAGGCTCTCGTCCCGCCCGCCGGTCAGGCCAAGCAGCGCTGCCCACATCGCCACATCCGCCAGCCCCATCAACGCCGGGCCCGAGACAGTGCCGCCTGGTCGCAGCAGCGCCTCCTGCCAGGGCAAGCGGCAGGTCGCGGTGCCGCCGGCGGCCTGCAGCACCTCGATCCCCCAGGCGGCGGCAAGCGGCACGCCGCGATGCACGACCGCCTGGACGGCGTCGGGAGTAGGGGTGGCATCGTCCATGCGCAGTATCCCGGGGTGACGCAACGATGCTGCCCGAAGCAGCCGCCCCGCGCCACGCGCCCTGTTGCGGCGCGCCACACGATGCGCGAACAAGGCCGGGCATATCAGGGGGCAGGGACATGACGCTTCTGGCTGGGCAGGTCGCGATCGTCACCGGCGGTAGCCGCGGCATCGGCGGCGCGATCGCGCGCGCCTTCGCCCGCGCCGGTGCCGATGTAGCCTTCTGCCACCTGGATGACGCGGAGGGCGCGGCGGCGACGATGGCGGCCATCACGGCATCCGGCCGTCGCTGCCATGCGGAATCCTTCGACGTGGCCGACAGCGATCGGCTGCGCGCCTTCATCGCCGCATCCGAAGCGGCGCTGGGTCCCGCCGACATCCTGGTGGCGAATGCCGGGATCAACCTGCGCGGCGCGTTTGAAACCCTGCCCGAGGCGACCTTCCGCCGCATCATGGACGTCCACTTCATGCACACGGTCGTCGCGTCGCAGGCGGTCTACCCGGGCATGGCGGCGCGTGGCCGGGGGCGGATCATCACGCTGTCCTCGCAACTGGCGTTCAAGGGCGCGGCGAACCTGACGCCCTACACCGCCGCGAAGGGCGCGATCCTGTCCTTCACGCGGTCCTTCGCACTCGAGGCCGCTCCGCGGGGCGTGCGCGTGAACAGCATTGCGCCTGGGCCGGTCGATACCGCCCTCACGCAATCCCGCGGGCCGGAATGGCGCGCGGCGATCGAGGCGGCGCTGCCCGCGGGCCGCCTTGGCCGCCCGGAGGAGATCGCCGAGACCGCCCTGCTGCTGGCGGGTCCCGGCGGCGATTTCTACGTCGGCGCCTGCCTCTCGCCCAATGGCGGGGATGTGATGCATTGAGCCCTGCGACGATCCGCACCATGCGACGCGGGGACTTGGCCCTCGCGCTCGACTGGGCGGCCGCGGAGGGCTGGAACCCCGGCCTGTCCGACGCGGAATGCTTCTTCGCCGCCGACCCCGAGGGGTTCCTGATGGCGGAAGTGGACGGCGAACCGGTCGGCTGCGTCTCCGCGGTCCGCTACGGCGATGGCTTCGGCTTTCTTGGCTTCTACATCGTGCGGCCGGGTCATCGCGGACAGGGCCATGGCCTGGCGCTCTGGAAGGCGGCGATCGCGCGCCTGTCGTCGGGCGCGGTCGGCCTCGATGGCGTGGTGGCCCAGCAGCCGAACTATCGACGGTCGGGCTTCGTGCTGGCGCACCGGAACATCCGGTATGGCGCGGCGCTGCCGCGGGCGCCGCAAGCCGTCGGCACGTCGGCGATTTGCGCCGCAGCCGACATGCCCTTCGACGCGCTGGTCGCCTTCGACCGCCGCTTCTTCCGCGCGCCCCGCGAATCCTTCCTGCGCGCCTGGCTCGGCGCGCCAGGTCATGTCGCTCGCATCGCGACCGGGCCTGGCGGGCTGCTGGGCTACGGGGTCCTGCGTCCGTGTCGCGAGGGATCGAAGATCGGCCCCCTTTTTGCCGAGGGCGGCGCGACCGCGCGCGCGCTGTTCGCCGCCCTGCTGGACGCCGCGCCGCCTGGCCCGGTCTTCCTCGACCTGCCCGAGCCGAACGCCGACGCCATCGCCATGGCGACCGAGGCCGGCATGGCACCGGCCTTCGAGACGGCCCGCATGGTCGCCGGGCCGGCACCGATGCTGCCCATCGGGTCGATCTACGGCATCACCAGTTTCGAACTGGGCTGAACATGCCAAGCCTTCGCGATTGACCGCTCCGGTCGGCAGGGTCTAGCGCTGCGGCGTCTCGGAACGGAGCGGATCGAATGACGCAGCGCCATGGCCCGCGTGCCGGAAGCCGATCGCGGCTGGTGAAGCCCCTGCTGCCCGCCATGGTCCTGGCGGCGATGCTGGCGGCCGGCGGCGCGGCCGCGCAGCGCGCGAACATTGCGCCGGAGACCGGGCGCGCCCTGCCGCCGCTGCTGCGGAACGTCCAGGGCTGGGGCATTCCCGGCGGCACCGCGGTACCGCTCGACCTTGCGGAGGCGGCGGCCGCCCCGCCGCTGGCGGTCGGCGCCACGGTGAAGCTCGACCTCGGCCGCGGCCAGGCCGCCTTCTTCCGGCTGCCCGAGGGCGCGGACATCGAGGCGCTGACCCGCAGTCTTGCGCGCGGCACGGATACGGTGATGGCCTTGCTCGACCGCCAGGGCCGGCTGCTCGCGGATGATGATGATGGCGGCGAGGAGAGCCTCGCCTCCCGTATCGAGGTCGCGGCCGACCAGGGCAGTCCGCTGTTCCTGCGCGTGGGCGTGCTCGAGCAGGCGGGCGGGCAGTTCGAACTCGTGCTTCGGCCCGCACCGGCCGCCGACCCCACCGGCGCGCCGCGCAGCCTGACCGAGGCCGCCGGCCAGCATCCGCTGAGCGTTGGCCAGGCTGTGACCATCCGCCTGCGTGGCCGTGACGAGGCCTATTTCCGCCTGCCGCCCGGCGGGCAGGACCTGGTGGTGCTGACGCGGGCGCTGTCGGGCGGCACTGACACAACGCTGGCGCTGCTCGACGCCAATGGTCGCGACCTCGCCGAGGATGACGATGGCGGCGACGAACAACTCGCCTCGCGCATCGAGGTGCCGGGCGGGCAGCGCCGGCCGCTCTATGTGCGCGCCCGCGTCCTTGGCAATGCCGGCACCTTCGAACTGGTGGTGATGGCCGATACCGCCCCGCCGGCCCCGCTCTTCCCGGCCAGCCTGCGGGAGGCGACGGCGGCCCCGGCGTTGGTCGTCGGACAGGCCGTGCCGCTGCGCCTGCGCCGCGGGCAGAGCGCGGTGTATCGCCTGCCGGAAGGCGATATCGCGGTGGTGACGCGCGCCCTGCGCCGCGGGGCGGATACGGTGCTCGCGCTGCTCGATCCCGACGGCAACGTGATGACCGAGGATGATGATGGCGGCGGCGGCCTGGCATCGCGCCTGGAAGTGGCCGGCGCGGAACCGCGGCCGCTGTTCGTGCGCGCCGGGTTGCTTGGCGATGGGGGTGGCGAGTTCGAACTGGTGGTGGAGGCGGATGCGCAAGGCCCGGCGGATTTCCCCACCTCGCTCGCCGCCGCCGCCGCGGCGCGCGCCATCGAGCCCGGTGCCGGCGTGCAAATCCGCCTGCGGCGCGGGCAGTCCGCCTTCTTCCGCCTGCCGCCGGGGGCGCTGGTCGTGCAGACCCAGGCGCTGCGCGACGGCACGGACACCATCCTCGAAATCCTCGACGAATCGGGCCGGGTGCTTGCCGAGGACGATGATGGCGGCGAGGGCCTGGCCTCGCGCCTGGTGGTGGATGCGGCGCGCAAGGGCGAGGTCTTCGTGCGCGCCGCGGTGCTCGGGTCCGGGCCGGGGGCCTTCGAGTTGCTCGTGGAACCGGCGCGCCGGCGCTAGCGGCGGAACGGATCGGCCGCTGCGCGCTACGCGCCGCCGGCGGCCTGCTGGGTCCGCCGCAGCCGCCCGGTGTCGAAGCCTTCGCGACGCGCGATGGCGACGGCCGAGTCGAAATCGGCCGGCGTCATCTGTGGCGTGCGCGACAGGATCCACAGGTAGTCGCGCCCCGGCGCGCCCACCACTGCCCAGCGATAAGCGGGGTCCAGCCCAATCACCCAGTAGTCGCCGAAGAACGGCCAGAAGAAGCTGACCCGCAGCCGGTCATTGCCTGGCGAGGCGCTGCGCGCGACGCCTTCCGCAACGCGCTCGGCGCCGCCGTCCAGCGCATCGCGGCAGCGGTTCACCACCGTGATGGCGCCGTCGGCGCGCGGGGTATAGGTCGCGGTGACCTGTTCGCAGCGCACCCGCGCGCTGTCCTGGAAGGATGTCGGGAAGCGCGCCACCTCGAACCAGGACCCCGCGTAGCGGGCCAGGTCGACCGTGCCGACCGTGCGCGGGGCGTCCGGCCCCGGTTCGGTGGCACAGGCGGCGGTCAGCAGCGTCAGGGCGATCAGGGCGCGGCGCATGTCATTCTCCGGGAAGGGTGCCGGGCGGCAGGGACAGGACATGGTCCAGCACGCCGCCGGCGGTGGTGATGAAGACAACGCCGCGCCGTGCCGAGAGATGCGCCAGGGCGCGGCGCAGATGCCGCAGCCGATAGGGCTGCCCCACCAGGTAGGGATGCAGCGCGACCCCCATTACCTGCGGCAGCCCGTCACGCACCTGCAGCAGACGTTCCTCCAGATCATCCACGACCATGTCGGCGAACTGCTCGGCGCCATCCTTGCGACCGACAATGGAGGGGATGTCGTTCACTTCCTGCGGATACGGGATGGCGAGCAGCCGGCCGGCGCGCGTGCGCATCCAGATGGGTGCGTCGTCGGCGCACCAGTTGAGCGTATAGGCGTAGCCGGCCTCGGCCAGCAGGTCGGGGGTGCTGCGGCTCTCGGCGATCCATGGCGAAAGCCAGCCGCGCGGCGCGACACCCTCATGGCGGGCAATGGCCGCCGTACTCTCGGCGATCAGCGCGCGTTCCTCGGCCTCCGGCAGCACGGATTGTCGTTCGGAATTGGTGCGGCCGTGACCGGCGATCTCGTCGCCGCGGGCGCGGTGCGCGGCCACCAGCGCCGGCGCGTAGTCGTACATCGCGCTGTTCAGCAGGATGGTGGCGGGAAGGGCGAGTTCATCCAGCAATCCGAGCAGCCGCCAGGCGCCCACCCGGTTGCCGTAGTCGCGCCACGCGAAGTTCAGCACATCCGGCTGCGGCCCGCCTGGCGCCAGTTCAGCCCCCAGCCCCTCGCCGAAGGCGAAATGTTCCAGGTTGAGGCCGAGATACACCGCCAGCCGGGCCTCGCCCGGCCAGGCATAGGCCTGGCGCATCGGCCAGGGATGGTAGTCATAGCGCCCATGGGTCGGCAGCATCGCGGGCCTCCTGTCCAAACCCTGATGGGGCCGGTGCGTCAGGCCGACAAGACACCCCCCGTGGCGGCGCGCACGGCGATCGCCTAGACTTTCGCAATGGCTTCCATTCCGGCGGGCGCGGAGGCCGGCGCCGCGGCACTCCTGAAGCGGGAGGCCCGGTCCGAACGCGCCCGGCTCACAACGCCCATCCTGCTCGGCCTCGGCATCGCCGCCTGCGGGGTTGCCCAGGCGCTGCTGATCGCGCGGCTGCTCGCCACGCTGCTCGGTCGTGCCGAGGCGGGCGTGGCGGATCTCGCGGCTGCGGCGGCGCTGGCGTTACTGATGGCCGCGCTGGCCATGGCGCAGGAACGCGCCCAGATCGCGGCCGGCGAGGACGCCAAGGCGCGTCTGCGCGCGGCCGCCTTCGCCCGGCTGCTTGCCGCCGGCCCGCAGGATGAACGCGCGGTCGGCGAGAAATCCGCCCTGGTGGTCGAACGGATCGAGGCGCTGGAGGGCTATTTCGCCCGCTGGCTGCCGGCCGCGGCGCTGGCCGTCCTGGCACCGCTGCTGATCGCCGGCGCAGCGGCGCTGGCCGACCCGGTCAGCGGGTTGATCCTGCTGGGCGCGGGGCTGCTGGTGCCGATCGCGCAGGCGATCAGCGGGATCGGTGCCGGCGTGGCCAGCCGCCGGCAATTCGCCGCGCTGCAACGCCTGTCGGGGCGCTTTCTGGACCGCATGCGCGGCCTGCCCGTGCTGGTGCTGCTGAACCAGCAGCAGGCCGAGGCGTCGCGACTCGGCGCCGCCGCCGAGGAACTGCGCGCGCGCACCATGCGCGTGCTGCGCCTGGCTTTCATCTCGACCGGTGCGATGGAACTGATCGTCGGCATCGCCCTGGCCTCGCTGGCCTATCGCCACGGGCACCTGGTTGCGGGCACGCATCCGGCGCCGGTCAGCGCGCTGTTCACGCTGCTGTTGGTGCCGGTGTTCTTCGCGCCGCTGCGTGCCTTCGCCGGCGCCTATCACGAACAGCTTTCGGCCCGCGGCGCGGCGGCGGACCTCGCGCCGCTGCTCGCGGCACACACGCCCGACGGCCTGCTGCTCGAGGAAGTGCCGCCCAAGGTCACCGTCACGTTCCAGGATGTGCGCCTGACCTACGACCCGTCCCGGCCGCCCGCGCTTGATGGCGTGTCCTTCCGCGTGCTGCCCGGCGAGACGCTGCTGCTGACCGGCGAATCGGGGTCCGGCAAGACCAGCATCCTGCGCATCCTGATGGGCTTCCGCCGCCCCGATGGAGGGCGCGTCGCCATCAACGGCCACGACGTGACGCTGCTGCGCCCTTCCGAGTTGCGGCGCCTGTGTTCCTATGTCGGCCAGCGCGCGCACATCTTCCGCGGCACGATCCGCGACAACATCGCCTTCGCCCGCCCCGAGGCCGACGACGCGGCGATCCTGGCCGCCGCCCGCGCCGCGCAGGTGACCGAATTCGCGTCTGACCTGCCACAGGGGCTCGACACCCTGGTGGGCGAGGGTGGCTTCGGCCTCTCCGGCGGCCAGGCGCAGCGAGTCGCGGTGGCACGCGCCTTCCTGCGCGATGCGCCGCTGGTGCTGCTGGACGAGCCCACCACGCATCTCGACCCCGGAACCGAGGCCGTGGTGCTGGATGCGCTGCGGCGGCTGTGCGTGGGGCGCACCGCGATCGTCGCGACGCATGCGCGCGCGGCGCGCGGCTATTTCGGCAAGGTGCTGCAGTTGTCGGCGGGGCGGGAAGCGGGCGACCGCATGGCGGGGAATTGATGGGACGCGACCTGGCCCGCGTGCTGGCGCTCTGGAGCGGACGCGGCGCGTGGCTGCTCGCCGGCGTGATCGCCGCGGTGCTGTCCACCCTGGCGGGGGTCGCGCTGCTGGTGCTCGCCGGGCGCGTGGTGGCAGGCGCCGTCGCGCAGGGCCAGCCGGGTGCGGTGGCGCTGGCGGGGCTCGGCCTGGGCGCTTTGTTGTGGCTGCGCCCGGTCATGCTGTTCCGCCCCGTCGCGCGCTACCTCGAACGGCTGGTGACGCACGAGGCGACCTTCCGCGCCTTGGCCGACATGCGGGTCTGGTTCTTCACGCGCCTCGCGGCGCGCCTGCCGGCCGGGATCGGGCTGCGCCAGGCGGGGGATCTGCTCGCGCGGCTGGTGGCGGATGTCGAATCGCTGGATGGGCTGTATCTGCGCGTGCTGGTGCCGGCGGCTTCCGCGCTGGCGGTCGTGGTGGCGGTCGCCGTGGCCGTGGGGGCGGCGGATCCGGGCCTCGCGGCGGTGCTCGCGCTGCCGCTGGCCGCGGCGCTGCTCCTGCCGGTGGCGCTGGCGCCGGTGGCGGCCCGTGCGGGGCAGGCCGTGGCACGTGCGCAGGGCGGCCTGCGCTCGGCGGTGATCGACCCCTTGAGCGGCATCGAGGATACGCTGGCCGCCAATGCCGAAGCCCGCGCCAGCGCGCGCGTGGCCGCCGAGGGCGCGGCGTTGGCCGCGGCGCAGCGCGACCTGGCGCGCCGCGCGGCCTGGGGCGGTGCCGCCGGGTCGCTGCTGGTGCAGGTGGCGCTGCTCGGCACGCTGGGCTGGGCGCTCGTGGCGGGGCAGTCGGGCCTGGCGGCCGGGCTGATGGGCGTGTTCCTGGCGATCGCGGCGGCCGAGGCGCTCGGCCTCATGCCGCGCGCTGGCGCGGCGCTGGCCGCTGCCGGTGCTGGTGCGCGGCGGCTGTTCGACGCTGCAGATACGCCCGAACCGGTGCCGGACCCCGTGGCGCCCGCGGCGGTACCGACGGGCCACGCGCTGCGCGTGTCCGGACTGCGCTTCCGCTGGGCGGCGGACCGGCCACTGGTCTTCGACGGCCTCGACCTCGACCTGCCGGAGGGCGCGCGGATCGCGCTGCTTGGCCCTTCGGGCGTGGGCAAGTCGACACTGGCGGCGTTGCTGCTCAAATTCGCCGCGCCCGAAGGGGGGCGCATCACGCTGGGCGGCGTGGACATCGCCACACTGCCCGCGGCTGAACTGCGCCGGCGCGTGACGTGGCTGACGCAGGATGCGCGCCTGTTCGACGACACCATCGCCGCCAACCTCCGCCTCGCTGCACCGGACGCCGAGGATGCGGCGCTCTGGGCTGCGCTGGATCGCGCGCAGGTCGGCGACGTGGTGCGCGCACTGCCCGACCGGCTTGAGACCCTATGCGGCGAAGGCGGGCTGCGCTTCTCCGGCGGCCAGGCGCGGCGGCTGGCGCTGGCGCGCACGCTGCTCTCACCGGCCTCGGTGGTCATCCTGGATGAACCGGCAGCGGGTCTCGATGCCGATACCGAGCGGGCCTTCCTGCAGACGCTCGATGATGCGATGGGCGGGCGCAGCGTCATCCTGATCCAGCACCACCTGCTGGGGGTCGAACACCCGACGCGGATCCTGCGCCTGGCGGCCGGGCGCGCCATCCCGGCGGCCGGGTGACCCGGCGTAACCTTGCGCACCGCGCCGGCGAACCCGATCTGCGCGACAGTGAAGGGCGGCAGGGCATGACGGACAGCAGGGTGGCGGAGGCGCAGCGGTGACGGTACCGATGGTCATGGCGGCGCGGCCGCTCGACGCTGCGAAGTTCCGCGACCCCGCGGTGACGGCGCGGGGCGAACCGCGCGCGGTAGTCAAGCTGGCCGCGTTGCGGACGCTGTGGATCAACACCGGCACGCTGTGCAACATCGCCTGCCGGAACTGCTACATCGAGAGCAGCCCGAAGAATGACGCGCTGTCCTACATCTCGGCCGCCGAGGTGTCCGCCTACCTGGACGAGGCCGCGGCGATCGGCGCGCCGCTCGATGAGGTCGGTTTCACGGGCGGCGAGCCGTTCCTGAACCGCGACCTGCCGGCGATGCTGCGCGACGTGCTGGGCCGCGCCCTGTCGGCGCTGGTCCTGACCAATGCCATGAAGCCGATGATGAACCACGCCCCGGCGCTGCTGGCGCTGCGCGAGGAGTTCGGCAACCGCCTGACGCTGCGCGTGTCGATCGACCATCACGAAGCCGCGCTGCACGACCTCGAGCGCGGCGAGGGCAGCTTCGCGCGCACCATGGAGGGCCTTGCCTGGCTGGCCCGGCACGGGTTTGTCATCCACGTGGCGGGGCGGGCCGGTTTCGGCGCGGATGACGAGACCGCGATGCGTCGTGGCTACGCGACCCTATTCTCAGCCCAGGGCGTAGCCATCGACGCGGCCGATCCGGTCGCGCTGATGCTGTTTCCGGAAATGGACGCCGAGGTCGATGTGCCCGAGATCACCGAGGCCTGCTGGGGCATCCTGCGCAAATCACCGGACAGCATGATGTGCGCCTCAGCGCGGATGGTGGTAAAGCGGCGCGGGGCGGATCGCCCGGCGGTGGTGGCCTGCACGTTGCTGCCCTACGACCCGGCCTTCGAACTCGGTGCCTCTTTGGCCGATGCCTCGCGGCCGGTGGCCCTGAACCACCCCCATTGCGCGAAGTTCTGCGTGCTTGGCGGGGCGGCCTGCTCACGTTGATCACGCGCCGGACCGGTTGACGCCACCCCGCCCTTCGCGCGACCAAGGGGCCCCTGCGAACCCCGGAGTCGTCCCGATGCGCCGCCGCCAATTCCTCGCCGTTGCCGCCCCTGCTCTGCTGGCCGCGGCCTGCGCGCCCCAATCCGCGATGCAGACGGCCACGGTGTTCTTCACGGCGGACAGTTCGACGCTCGATACCGAGGCGCAGGCGGTCGTCCGCCGCGCTGCCGAAGCCGCGCGCGGCACCACCGGGCCGATCGTCGTGGTGGGCTTCGCCGGACCGGCTGGCGGCCTGGCCTATAACCGGGCGCTCTCCGAAGCACGGGCGCAGCATGTCGCCGACCTGCTGGTGGCAAGCGGCCTGCCGCGCGAGCGTGTGCGCATCGTCCCGCGCGGCCCAGTGCCCTTCGAGTCCGTCGCCACCGAAAGCCGCCGCGTCGAGATCCGCGCCGGCGGCTGATGCGCGCCCTGGAGGATCCCTCCGAGGTCCTTCGCCGCGTCTTCGGGCATGAGGGCTTCCGCGGACGGCAGGAGGAGATCATCCGCCACGCCGCGGATGGCGGCTCGGGCCTTGTGCTCATGCCGACCGGCGGCGGGAAAAGCCTGTGTTTCCAGGTGCCGGCGCTGTGCCGGGCGGGGGTGGGCATTGTTGTCTCCCCGCTGATTGCGTTGATGGAGGATCAGGTCGCCGCGCTGCGCCAGCAAGGCGTAGCGGCTGCGGCCCTGCATTCCGACCTGCCGCCGGATGAGGCGCGGGCAGTACTGCGCGACCTGCATGGGGGGCGGCTGAAGCTGCTCTATGTCTCTCCCGAGCGGTTGACGCTGGATGGCACGCTGCAGCGGCTGGAGGAGATGCCCATCGCGCTGTTCGCGGTGGATGAGGCGCATTGCGTCAGCCAGTGGGGGCATCACTTCCGGCCGGAGTATCGGGGTCTGGGCGTGCTGGGGCAGCGCTTCCCTGGCGTGCCGCGCCTGGCGCTGACCGCGACCGCCGATCCGCGCACCGTCGATGACATCCGCCGGCAGTTGGACCTGGCTGAGGCGCCGGTGTTCCGCGCCTCCTTCGACCGGCCGAACATCTTCATCACGGCGGCGCCGCGCGAAAGCGAGCGCGGGCAGTTGCGCGCGTTGATCGCCCGCGCCGGCGGATGCGGCATCGTTTATTGTGGGAGCCGCGCGCGCACCGACAGCACCGCCGAATGGCTGCGCACGGACGGGCACGACGCGCTGGCCTTCCATGCCGGGATGGACGCCGGGGCGAAGCGCGATGCGCATCGCCGCTTCGCGCGCGGCGACAACGTGATCATGGCGGCGACCATTGCGTTCGGGATGGGAATCGACCGACCGGATGTGCGTTGGGTTGCGCATCTCGATCTGCCGCGCAGCCCCGAGAGTTGGTATCAGGAGATCGGCCGGGCCGGGCGGGACGGGCTGCCCGCCCTGGCGCTGCTGATGTATGGCGCCGGGGACATGGCGCTGGCCCGCCACCGCATCGCGGAAAGCCCCGCTTCCGAGGAGCAGAAACGCGTCGAGCGATCGCGCCTGGATGCCATGATCGCCATCGCCGAGGCATCCACGTGCCGGCGCGCGCTGTTGCTGCGCTGCTTCGGCGAGGAGCCGGAGCAACCCGAATGCGGCGCCTGCGATGTCTGCCGCACGCCGCCGCGCCTGGTCGATGGAACAGTGTCGGCGCAGAAGATGCTGTCCGCCGTGGTGCGCACTGGCCAGCGCTTCGGCGTGGGGCATGTGGTCGACGTGCTGCGCGGGCGGCTGACCGACAAGGTGGCGCAGTTCGCACACGACAAATTGCCGACCTTCGGGATCGGCAAGGATGTGTCGGACAGCGCCTGGCGGGGCATCGCGCGGCAGCTGGTGGCACGCGGCGTGTTGGATGTCGCGGTGGAGAACCATGGCGAACTGGTTGCGACCGAGGCCGCGCGGGCCGTGCTGCGAGGACAGGAAGCGGTGATGCTGCGCGAGGATTCGGCGCAACCCGCGCCGCGCCGTTCGGCGCGCGACGACGCGTCCCCGGCTGGCTCGGGCGATCCGGTGTTCGAGGCGCTGCGCGCTTGGCGCCGCGGCGTGGCGCAGGCGCAGGGCGTGCCGGCCTATGTGGTCGCGGATGATCGTACGCTGGCGGGCATCGCGTCGCGCCGGCCAATGACGATCGACGACCTGCTCGAGGTACCCGGGATGGGGCGGTCGCGGGTGGAGCGCTACGGCGAGGACATCCTGCGCATCCTGCGCGAACAGGGCTGAACCGCGCCGCTTCGGATCGCGCGGAATGATGATCCGGGGCGGCGCCAGGTGGCGCTGCCCCGGGGAAAGCATCAGGCCTCGGTCTTGTGGGGTACGCCCTTCTCGGCGAGCAGGCTGCCGAGTTCACCGGCCTGGAACATCTCGGTGATGATGTCGCAGCCGCCGACGAATTCGCCGCCGACGTAGAGCTGCGGAATCGTCGGCCAGTTGGAGAATTCCTTGATGCCCTCGCGGATCTCCATGTCCTCCAGGACGTTCACGCCTTTGAAGGGCACGCCCATGTGGGAAAGGATCTGCACCACGCGGGCGGAGAAGCCGCATTGCGGGAAGACCGGCGTGCCCTTCATGAAGAGCACCACGGGGTTGCCCGTGATGTCGGCCTGGATGCGGTCGTGGGTCGGGTTGCTCATCGCGCGGTGTCCTGTTCCGGTGCGGAGGTTTGCAGGGCCAGCGCATGCAGCACGCCGCCCATGCGGCCCTGCAGCGCGGCGTAGACGATCTGGTGCTGCTTGACGCGGGGGATCCCGCGGAAGGTTTCGGAGACGACCTTGGCGGCGTAGTGGTCGCCGTCGCCGGCCAGGTCCTCGATGGTGACCTCGGCATCGGGGAGCGCGGACCTGATCAGCGCCTCGATCTCTGCCGGTTGCATCGCCATCAGGCGGGTCTCCCTTCCATCAGTGCGGGCAGGGTGGCTTCGTGCGCCGCCCTGAGCACGCTCACCGATATGGACCGGCCTGGCGCCAGAACCAAGTCCCCGCCGCCGGCCTGGCCGAGCGGCGTGGCCGGCACGCCCGCGGCGGTCGCGGCGGCGATGAAGCCAGACGCGTCCGGCACCGCCACGACATAGCGGCCCTGGTCCTCGCCGAACCAGAAGGCGTGGGCGGGCATGCTGTCCGGGACGGGGGCGAGGGTCGCACCCGTGCCGGTCTCCATGGCCATTTCCGCGATGGTCACCAGCAACCCGCCATCGGCGCAGTCGTGGCAGGCCTGCACGGCACCGGCGAGGATCTGGGCGCGGATGAAGTCGCCGTTGCGGCGTTCGGCGGCGAGGTCCACGGGCGGGGGGGCGCCATCCTCGCGGCCCGTGACCTCCCGCAGCCAGAGGGATTGGCCGAGCCAGCCGGCGGTGGTGCCGACCAGTACGAGGTCTGCATTGGCCGGCATGCCGAGGCCGATGGCCTGGCGCGCATCCTCCAGCACGCCCACGCCGCCGATCGCGGGGGTGGGCAGGATGGGGCGGCCCTCGGTCTCGTTGTAGAGGGAGACATTGCCGCTGATGACCGGGAAGTCGAGCGCGGTGCAGGCCGCCGCCATGCCGCGCACCGCACCGGCGAACTGGCCCATGATGCGGGGCTTCTCGGGATTGCCGAAGTTCATGTTGTCGGTGATGGCGAGCGGCAGGGCGCCGGTGGCGGTGATGTTGCGCCAGGCCTGGGCCACTGCCTGCTTGCCGCCTTCCACCGGGTCGGCCACCACGTAGCGGGGGGTGCAGTCGGTGGTCATGGCCAGGGCGCGGGCGTGGTCCTCGATGCGCACGATGGCGGCGTCGGCCGCACCCGGGCGCTTCACCGTCTGGCCGTTCACCAGGCTGTCGTACTGGTCCCAGATCCAGCGGCGGGAGCAGAGGTCGGGGCAGGCCACCAGGCGCATCAGCGCGGCCTCGATCCCAATCGGGTCCGCGATGGTCGCGGCATCCAGCACGGGCTGGGGCGGGGTGTCTTCGGTCGGGCGGCGGTAGAGGGGGGCTTCCGATTCCAGGGGGGCCAGGGGGATGTCGGCTTCGATCTCGCCCTTGTGGCGGATGACGATGCGGCCGGTGTCGGTGAGGTGGCCGATCACCGCGAAGTCCAGCTCCCACTTGGTGAAGATGGCTTCTGCCTGGGCTTCCCGGCCGGGCTTGAGGACCATGAGCATGCGCTCCTGGCTCTCGCTCAGCATCATCTCGTAGGCGGTCATGCCTTCTTCGCGCTGGGGGACGTTGTCCAGCGTGAGGTCCACGCCCATGCCGCCCTTGCCGGCCATCTCGACACCGGAGCTGGTCAGGCCCGCCGCACCCATGTCCTGGATGGCGACGATGGCGTCGGTGGCCATGAGTTCGAGGCAGGCCTCGATCAGGAGCTTCTCGGCGAAGGGGTCGCCGATCTGGACGGTGGGGCGCTTTTCCTCGCTGTCCGCGCTGAACTCCGCGCTGGACATGGTGGCGCCGTGGATGCCGTCGCGGCCGGTCTTGGAACCCACATAGACCACCGGGTTGCCCACCCCCGTGGCGGCCGCGGTGAAGATGCGGTCGGCCTTCGCGATGCCGACCGTCATGGCGTTCACCAGCGGGTTGCCGTTGTAGGCGGGGTGGAAGTTCACCTCGCCGCCCACGGTGGGCACGCCCACGCAATTGCCGTAGCCGCCGATGCCGCGCACCACGCCGTCGATCACCTGCTTCATGCGCGGCGCGTCGGGACTGCCGAAGCGCAGGGCGTTGAGGTTGGCGATGGGGCGGGCACCCATGGTGAAGACATCGCGCAGGATGCCGCCCACACCGGTGGCGGCGCCGTTGTAGGGCTCGATCCAGGACGGGTGGTTGTGGGATTCCATCTTGAAGACGGCGGCCAGGCCGTCGCCGATGGCGATGACGCCGGCATTCTCCCCGGGCCCCTGGATGACCCAGGGGGCCTTGGTGGGGAGTTCCTTCAGCCAGATGCGGCTGGATTTGTAGGAGCAGTGCTCCGACCACATCACGCTGAACACGCCGAGTTCGGTCAGCGAGGGGGTGCGGCCGAGGATGGCCAGCGCGCGGTCGTATTCCTCCGGCTTCAGGCCGAATTCGGCGGCGAGTTGGGCGGCGCGGGCGGGGTCGAGCGGCGTGGGCGTGGCGGCGGTCATGCCCGCCTTGTGGGTAGGGCGGTGGCCGCTGTCCAGGGGGTGTCTGCGCGGGGCAGCTCATGACCAGCCGAGGCGCTGCTGGCGGGTGAGGTGCTTCACGCCGCCGATGACGCGATGGAGCTGTTTCAGCGCCTTGATGAGGGTGCGGTAGGCGTCGCATTGCGCTTTCGTTTCGGGGTAGGGCGGGAAGCGCGTGTGCCTGAGGCTTTCGGACAAATCGGGGTTGGGGAGCTTGTCCGGCGGGCCGTTCAGGGCCTGGAGGAAGCCGAGGCGGCGGATGAGGACGAGGAACTTCAGGCCCCGGAGCCGCACGGCGCGGCGGCAGGCGCGGAAGATGAGGGGGGCGATCTCGTTCAACGGGTTCTTGGGATCGTTTTCCTTGAGGGCTTCGAGCAGGCGTTCCCAGAGGCCGGCATGGGTGAGGCGGCGGAAGTAGCGGGAGACGGTGTCGGGCTTGCCGTGTTCGGGCGGGAGGGCGCTCCAGGGGGCGGTGGTGCAGGCGAGGTGGAATATGGCGTCCATGCGGCCGCGGAGGTCGCCGATGGAGCGGCCGGCGGGGGAGCGGGGGAGGATGTAGGGGAGGAGGGCGAGGAATTGGGTGGGGGTGAGGGGGTGGGGGCGCATGACGAGCATCTCATCACATTGGGCTTTGAAAATCAATATTTTCCTATTTCAAGGCGCTTAGAGCTTAATCCAATTGCCCCCCATCGCTCCGCAGGCGTGTGAGTGGTAGACTCTCCATAATGCTCCCAGGGCATCGACTGTGGGAGAATCGCCTGGCACTCAATCGGGCCCGTTGTAGAACTGAGCTATGCAATCGGAGCAAATTGCCCCAGACCTTCCGTCCGAAACGCGAGCTAGAGAAAAAATGGGACCGAGCCAGGATCATTTTGTCGCAGTTGAATTTGATCGATTTAAGGCATTCCAATCGTTTTCTATTCCGCTTCGTAGATTTAACGTTCTCGTGGGGCCAAATAACGCTGGAAAATCTACGGTCCTTGCTGCGTTTAGAATTCTCGCTGCTGGTCTTCGTCGCGCGAATAATCGTAAACCAGAACTCGTTTCCGGTCCTGACGGCTCAAACATAGGTTATAAAGTAGATCTTTCATCAATTTCGGTCGCTGAAGAGAATATTTTTTATAATTATGATACAGAATATGCTGCATCTATCAAATTTAAGCTTGCTTCAGGAAATTCTCTGGTTCTTTATTTTCCGGAGCCGGAAGTGTGCTATCTGATTCCAGATATGCAGGGGAGACCGTGCACTTCGCCTGCAATATTCAGGGCGAACTTCAATTGTTCAATAGGCTTTGTTCCCATATTAGGGCCGGTAGACCATAGAGAGAGACTCTATGAGAAGGAGGCTGCTCGGCTAGCTCTTTTTAATTATGGCGCGGCAAGGAATTTTCGGAACATATGGCATTATTTTCCAGCGAATTTTGAAGAATTTAGGGGGTTAATTAAGAAGACTTGGCCAGGAATGGATATAAATAGGCCCGAAGTAAACTCAACGCATGACCGCCCGATTTTAGAAATGTGGTGTCCTGAAAATAGAATACCTCGGGAGATATTTTGGGCGGGCTTTGGTTTTCAAGTTTGATGTCAAATGATAACTCACTTAATTCAATCAAAAAACGTGTCAATGTTTCTAATAGACGAGCCGGATATTTATTTGCATTCTGATTTGCAGAGACAATTGGTTAATATATTGCGAGAGCTCGGTCCAGATATTCTTATCGCGAGCCACTCCACCGAAATTGTTACAGAATCCGAGGCCGACGAGATTTTGGTTGTGGACAAGCGACGCGCGCGAGCGTCAAGGCTTAAGAGCGCTACGCAGCTCGATGGTGTATTCCGAATGCTGGGTTCGGCCGTAAATCCCGTATTGACGCAGCTTGCCAAAACGAGGCGGGTGGTATTTGTCGAAGGCTTAGATTTTCAGCTACTGGCACGCTTCGCCAGAAAACTCGGCTTTTCGAAGGTAGCAAATAGATCTGATTTCGCTGTTGTTACTATAGAGGGATTTAATCCAGATCGGGTCAAGACTCTAAAGAGAGGTATGGAAACAACTCTTGGGGGCGAGATAAAGGCAGCAGTAATTCTCGATCGAGACTACAGATCCAGTAAAGAGTGCGAGAATGTAAAATTGAATTGCGATGCTTTCTGCGCGCTAACGATAATTCACGAGAGCAAAGAGCTCGAGAATTTCGTTCTGGTTGTGGATGCTATCGACCGGGCGGCTGCTGCGCGGCTTCATGATCGCGCTAGGCGTGGAGGGCAGCAACAGGTGTATGCACCTATAGCGAACCTGGCGCTCGAAAGATTTGCAGCTAGCAAATTTAGTTATGTAGCTAGTCAGTATATCGGCTCACACAAGCGATACGAGCGCTCGATTGGAAGCGGCATAAATGAAACGACGCTTGGAGAGCAAGCTCTCAATGAAATCAACGATCGATGGCAAAATAAGGCAGAAAAATTGAAAATGATCCCGGGGAAAGAGGCTATAAGCGAAATTAATGTAGCTCTACAGGAGGCATATGGAATAAGTTTGACCACAAATTCAATCGTAGATAGCATGAAAATTGTAGAAATTCCGATTGAAATAAGAACATTAGTGGAAAAGATTGATCATTTCTGCTCAGATTTATGATTCTCCGATAGAATACTGATATGTAGATTGCGAAGTCTGGTGCCGCCTGCATCCGTGTAGGTGCAGGAAACAGAGTTTCCTGCCGAGGTGCAGGGGCAGAGCCCCTGCGAGGCCTCCCCCCGAACCGCCCCCTACTCCGCGTAGTCCGGCTGGGTCCTGTCCAGCATCCGCTTCATCGCCGCGAAGTAGTAGTCGGAGGCGCCCATCGCCATGGTCGGGTCTTTCCAGCCGGCCTGTTCGCGCATCTTCTCCAGCACTTCGGGTGCCACGAAGCGGCGGCGCTGGCCGGTCCACATCGAGAACAGCTGCGTGCGGCAGGATCGTTCGAGGAAGTAGAGCCGGCGGTACGCCTGCGCCACGCCGTGGTTGGCCATCATCAGCACGACCTTGTCGCCCATCAGCGCGGCCATGCGTTCGCCTTCGGCGTGTTCGTGGGCGAAGCCGTTGTAGTCGTAGTCGTAGGCGATGCGTCCTTCGAATTGCAGGGCGCCCTGGCCGGTCATCTCCACCGTCATGTCCTCGAGCTGCGACAGCGCCGTGCAGTAGGGCATATGGGTGTGCAGCACGCAGGCCGCGCCGGTGGCTTCGTGGATGGGGGCGTGGATGCAGATGGCGCTGCGGTCGGCGGGGCCGCGGCCTTCCACGACGGTGCCATCGAAGGCGACCTCGATGAGGTTGCTGGCGGTGACCTCGTTCCAGTGCAGGCCGAATTCATTGAGGTAGAAGCGGCCCGGGCGGCCGGGGACGAGCAGGGTGAAGTGGTTGTCGATGGCCTCGTGATAATCGTCGAGGACGGCGAGGCGGTGGGCCGCCGCGAGGTCGATGCGCGCCTGGCGGCGCTGCGCTTCGAGCATGTCCTGCGGCGTGTTCTGGATGCTGTCCATGGTCCGTCCTCATGCAATGCCGGGACATGGTGCCATCGAAGTCGCGCCAGCCCAACAGCCCGAAGGTGCAGGAAACTGAGTTTCCTGCCGGGGTGCAGGGGCAGAGCCCCTGTCCGACAGCCAGCCCGACCAGACCGTGCCCATGGAGTTGAACACCGCCATCATCGCCAGGAAGGATGCGTGCGCCCGCAACCTCCTGCGCTGCGGATCGTTCTCCCTCTGACAACGGAGAGTTTCGCCATGCGCGCCATCTCACGCACCCTGGGCACGGCCCTCATCCTCGCCGTCACCGCTGCCGCGCCCGCCCTGGCGCAGGCGCCCGCGCCGCTGTCCTTCGTGCAGCCGCTGACGGCCCCGGCCACCAGCGCGGTGCAGGAAAGGCTGCGCGAGGCCGGCGTCTATACCGGCGCGCCGGATGGCGTCTGGGGGCCGGAGAGCCAGGCGGCGCTCGACCGCTTCCAGCAGGCGCGGGGGCTGCCGGTGACGGGGTCGGTCAACCTGGCGACGGCGCAGGCGCTGGGCGTGAGCATGCCGCGGCTGCTGCCGTCGGCGATGGTGGAACCCCAGGCCGCGGCGCCGGTCGCGGCCGGGCCGCTCAGCCCGCGCGCGGTGCGCAATGTGCAGATGCGCCTGCGGGCGCTGGGCTTCTACCAGTCGCAGGCCGATGGGGTGTGGGGTTCGGGCACGCAGACGGCGCTGGAGCGTTTTCAGCGCGGCCGTGGCCTGGAGGCGAGCGGCCAGATCAACCCCGCCACCGCGCAGGCGCTGGGGCTGAACCCGAGCAACCTGGAAGCGCCGCGGCGCTAGCCGGGGCGCGCGAGCGGCCGGCTCGCGCACGGCAAGCGTTGGCGGGCGGGTGGCCCGCTGGCGCCGGTCGCGGGGCAGGGTCGGCCGGGTGCCGTTCAGGCGGTGGCGAGGGTCTCGGCCAGGCTTTCGAACATCGGCAGGCCGTCGGTGCCGCCCATCAGGTCGTCCACCAGGTCCTCCGGGTGCGGCATCAGGCCGCAGATGCGCAGGTTGGGGGAGAGGATGCCGGCGATGTTGCGCGCCGACCCGTTGCGGTTGGCGGCGTCGGTTGCCTCGCCACGGTCGTCCACGTAGCGGAAGGCGACCAGGCCTTCGCCTTCGAGGCGGTCGAGCGTCGCGTCATCGGCGAAGTAGTTGCCGTCGCCATGGGCCATCGGTGCGCGGAAGGTGGCGCCCTTCTGCCAGCGCGACGTGAAGGCGGTGCCGGCGCGTTCGACGCGCATCCGGCAGTCCATCGACAGGAAGCGCAGCGTGGCGTTGCGCAGCAGGCCACCGGGCAGCAGGCCGGCCTCGATCAGGATCTGGAAGCCGTTGCAGACGCCCAGGATGTGGCCGCCGCGCGCCGCGAAGTCGCGTACCTCGCGCATGATGGGGGATTGGGCCGCCATCGCGCCGCAGCGCAGGTAGTCGCCGTAGGAGAAGCCGCCGGGCAGCACGACGAGGTCGAGGCCGGCGGGCAGCGTGTCGCGGTGGAACAGCATGGCGGGGTCGCGGCCGGTCGCGCGCTTCAGCGCGGTGCGCATGTCGCGTTCTCGGTTGGTGCCGGGGAAGGTGATGATGGCGGCCTTCATCGGGTGTTCCTATGCATGCCTGCGGTCAGCCGCCATTGGCGATGCGCAGCCAGTTGAGCCCGCCGAGCAGCAGCGTGGTCGCGACCGCGGCGATGGCGGCGGCGGTGACCCAGCGGTTCAGCGTGCGCTTGCCGCGCTCGACGATGTTGATGCGCGGGCGTGGCTGGGTGGCGGCGATGCGGTCGTCGCGCCAGCGCAGGCCGATCGAGACCAGCACGGTCAGCACCACCATGGCGAGGAGGCTCGCCTTGACCATGTCAGGCGATCTCGACCCGGAAGGATTCGATCACGGTGTTGGCCAGCAGGCGGCGGGCCATGTCCTCGGCGGCGGCGCGGGCGGCGGCGGGGTCGGTCTCGGCGAGGTCGAGTTCGATGACCTTGCCCGCGCGGACGTCCTGCACGCCGGCGAAGCCGAGGCCTTCGAGCGCCTGGGAGATGGCCTTGCCCTGGGGGTCGAGGACGCCCGCCTTGGGCATCACATAGACGCGCGCCTTCATTGCATCACCTCGGGGCCGGACATGTCGCGCGGGCCGGCCTCGGGCAGGATGCCGAGGCGGCGGGCGACTTCCTGGTAGCCTTCCTCGACCTTGCCGAGGTCACGGCGGAAGCGGTCCTTGTCCATCTTCTCGCCGGTCTTGGCATCCCACAGGCGGCAATTGTCGGGGGAGATTTCATCCGCGAGGACGATGCGCATCTCCTCGTTCTCCCACAGCCGGCCGAATTCCAGCTTGAAGTCGACCAGCGTGATGCCGACGCCGAGGAACAGCCCGGTCAGGAAGTCGTTCACCCGCAGCGTGAGGGCGACCATGTCGTCGAGGTCCTGCGTGGCGGCCCATCCGAAGCAGGTGATGTGTTCTTCCGCGACCATCGGGTCGTTCAGCTGGTCGTTCTTGTAGTAGTATTCGATGATCGACCGCGGCAGGCGCTGGCCCTCGGTGATGCCGAGGCGCGTGGCGAGCGAGCCAGCCGCCACATTGCGCACGACGACTTCGAGCGGGATGATCTCGACCTCGCGAATCAGCTGCTCGCGCATGTTCAGCCGGCGGATGAAGTGGGTCGGGATGCCGATCTCGGTCAGCCGCGTCATCAGGTATTCGCTGATGCGGTTGTTCAGCACGCCCTTGCCGGTGATGGTGCCCTTCTTGGCGCCATTGCCCGCGGTGGCGTCGTCCTTGAAATACTGAACAAGGGTGCCGGGCTCCGGACCCTCGAAGAGGATCTTGGCCTTGCCTTCATAGAGTTGTCGGCGACGCGCCATGGCGAAGAAGTTCCTTGTCGCCGCCCGGCCAAGGGGCCGAGCGGAATCCCGGCGGGGTATAGCAACTGCGTCGGGGGGTGACCATGACGGACCCGCCGATGGCTGGGCTGCGCCGGCGTCAGGCCACCGGGGCGGGCAGCGGAAGCGGCGCGAAGGCGCCGGGGGCCGGTCGGGCGGGGCAGAAGCGCCAGGTCGCCCGGCCCTGGTCGCCAAGCGCGATCAGGCTTGAACAGACCGTGCCGAAGCCCGCCGTCGGGGCGATGTTCAGCATCGCTGCGGGGCCCTCCACCGCATCGGGCGTGTCGTCGGACAGCAGCAGCTCCCAGCCGCGCCAATCCTGCGCCGTCGGGTCGGGGGGCGCGGCGGCCCGGAAACGCGGCAGGTGGCGGCGGATGCGGGGGCTGTCAGGGTCGTTCGGGTCGTGCGCCGTGACCATGGTGATGCCGCCGGCCAGGGCCGCGACCTCGACCGCGCCGGCGCCAAGGCTGCGAAGAAAGAAGGCATCCCGCGAATCGGCGACGACCATGTTGAAGGGCCGCCAGTCCTCGGCGGGCAGGGCCGCGAGGCGGCGCACGGCGGCGGCTGCATCCACCTCGGATGCCGCCAACAGCGGCAGATCGCCGCGCGATCGCTTTCCCGGGGTCGGGCCGAGGCTGCCCGGGCGGTTCAGCACCGCGGCCACAACGCCCGCCGGGCCCAGTGCCATCCAGGTGCCCCCGGCGCTGCGGTCCCGCCCGCCCATCACGCCGGGCCGGTCGTCCCACCAGCAGGCCGGCGGATCCCACCCGCGGTCGAGGCGCTCGTCCCGGTTGGCCGCCAGGATGAGCGGCCAGGCATGACCCGGGCGACGCAGAAGGACGACGGTGCACATCCGGCGCAGGCTGGGTCGCGCCGCGTCGCGGCGCAACCCATTGCCACGGCTAGAACCTGAAGTTGAGGGACACCCCAGGCGGGCCGTAATAGACCGGCGGCGGCGCGTAGTAGACCGGCGGCGGCGGGGCGTAATAATAGGCGCGCGGCGGCGGCGCGTAATACATCCGCGGAGGTGGGGCGTAGTAGTGGCGGGGCGGCGGTGCGTAGTAGGCGCGCGGCGGCGGGCCCCAGCCGCGGCCCGGGTGGCCGCGGCGGTAGCCATCGCCGGCCGTGGCCACTGATGGCACCGCCAGCGCACCAAGTGCCAGCAGGGCGGCAAAAAGCCCCACAGTGCGGAGCGATTGCATGATCGCGGTCCTCCTAGACATAACGCACACATTAACCACGCCGTGCGGCCGAATCGCGGCGGTCGTGCCCCACGACCGCCATCTGTCAGCCCGAGCCGAAAACCCGCGCGAACACGGTATCGACATGGCTGAAGTCCCGCCGGGGATCCATCGCCGCGTCTATCGCGGCCGGGGACAGTCGGGCGCCGACCTCCCCATCCGCCAGCAGATTGGCGCGGAAGTCGCGCCCCCCCGCGGTGCCCAGCGCTTCCCAGGTCGCCATCGCGGCGCGCTGCACGGCGGCATAGGCGTCCTCGCGGCTCATGCCGGCCTGCGTGAGCGCCAGCAGCACCTTCTGGCTGTGCACCACGCCGCCCAGCGCATCCAGGTTCGCCTGCATGCGCACCGGGTAGATCGTGAGCTTCTCCATCATCCCGGCCAGGCGCATCAGGGCGAAATCGAGAGCGATGGTGGCGTCCGGGGCGATCACCCGTTCCACGCTGGAATGGCTGATGTCGCGTTCGTGCCACAGCGCGACGTTCTCGAGCGCCGGCGTCACATACCCGCGCACCAGGCGCGCCAGGCCCGTGAGGTTCTCGCTCAGCACGGGGTTGCGCTTGTGCGGCATGGCGGAGGACCCCTTCTGGCCGGGGTGGAAGAATTCCTCGGCCTCGCGCACTTCGCTGCGCTGGAGGTGCCGCACTTCCGTCGCGAGCCGCTCGATCGCGCTCGCCACCAGCGCCAGTGCACAGAAGAATGCCGCATGGCGATCGCGCGGGATCACCTGCGTACTGACCGGTTCCACCGCCAGGCCCAGGCGTTCCGCCACGAAGGCCTCGACCCGCGGATCGACACTGGCGAAGGTGCCGACGGGGCCGGAGATTGCGCAGGTCGCGACCTCGGCGCGCGCGGCGACCAGGCGCGCGCGGCCACGCGCGAACTCGGCGTAATGGCCGGCGAGCTTGAGGCCGAAGGTGGTGGGCTCGGCGTGGATACCGTGGCTGCGCCCGACCGTCGGCGTCATGCGGTGTTCCATCGCGCGCGCCTTCAGCGCCGCGAGCAGCGCATCCAGGTCCGCGATCAGCAGGTCCGCCGCGCGCGTCAACTGCACCGCGAGGCAGGTGTCGAGTACGTCGGAACTGGTCATGCCCTGGTGCATGAAGCGCGCCTCGGCGCCGATCCCCTCGCCCATCCAGGTGAGGAACGCGATGACGTCGTGGCGCGTCACGCGCTCGATCTCGTCGATCCGCGCGACGTCGGCGTCGGAGATCGCGGCGGCGCGCGGTTCGCCGCGCTGGCGTATGGCCTGCGCGGCCTCGGCCGGGATGGTGCCCAGCCCGGCCATGGCCTCGGCCGCGAGCGCTTCGATCTCGAACCAGATGCGATAGCGCGCGGCCGGCGACCAGATCGCCTCCATCTGCGGGCGGGAATAGCGCGGGACCATGGCGTCGGGCTCCGGAGTGGCGGCGCCCCCGGTGTCGCGCGACGCGGCATGTCGTGCAAGCGGCGCGGCAAAGCAAACTAGGTGCGGGGTTGCGGTATGGGGGAAGGGCCGTTATTCCCCCCGCTCTACGTAACACAAAATGACCGCCGGGGGCGTCCGCGAGATGATGGAAATGATGCCAGAGTGGTTTCAGCCGCTCATCATGGTGTTGTTCATTGACATCGTGCTGGCGGGTGACAACGCCATCGTGGTCGGCATGGCCGCCGCCGGCCTGCCGCCCGACCAACGCAGGAAGGCCATCTTCTGGGGCATCATCGCCGCGACGGTGATGCGCATCGCCTTCGCGTCGATCACGGTGCAACTGCTCTCCATCGTCGGGATCATTCTCGCGGGCGGCGTTCTGCTGCTGTGGGTCTGCTGGAAAATGTACCGGGAGCTGCGCGACGGCGGCAGCCACAGCCCCGACGCGACCGAGCAGTCCGAAGGCGTCGAAGCGCTGGAGGGCGGGGCGCCCGCCGGCGCGCCGCGCAAGACTCTGCGCCAGGCCATCATCCAGATCCTGGTCGCGGACGTGTCCATGAGCCTCGACAACGTGCTGGCCGTGGCCGGCGCGGCGAAGGACCACCCCTACATCCTGATCATCGGCCTCGCGTTCTCGGTGGTCCTGATGGGCGTGGCCGCGACGCTGATCGCGCGGTTGCTCGACAAGCATCGCTGGATCGCCTGGATCGGGCTCCTGGTGATTCTCTATGTCGCGCTGCAGATGATCTACGATGGCACGAACCAGGTCGCTACCGCGGTCCCGGAGGCCTATGCCTACCTGTTCCTGCCGCTCGGCTTCCTGGTGCCGACGATTGCCGGTGTCTTCCCCATCTGGCTCTGGGTGGGCGCCACGCTGATGCAGATGGTGGTCTACACGACGCTCATCACCGCGGTCGCGGGGGCAGTCCGTGACGCGCTTCGGCCGCGGGCGAGTGCCTGACGACCGGCCCCAACGGCGACCCGTGGTGGCTGCGGCCACGCCGGTCGCCGCCGGGGTCCGCGGTCGGCCGGTGGCGCCCGCGCCTTGCCCTCATGCGGGCGAGGCGCGCGGCAGGTGGCGCTTTTCAGCGTCACGCGGCCTCGTGGTCGTTGGCCTTCTGCTGCTTGCCTCCTGTGCGGCCCTCGACGAATCGCAGCGCCCGTCGCTCGAAGTCATCGCAGCGCGCATGCCGGCCGACATCGCCGGCTTCCAGCGCGGCGAGATCCCGCCGCGGCCGGGCGAGGTGCTCACGCTGGACTACGCGACGCCGAACCGTGCCGCGGTCGCGACCGTGCAGGTCTATGCGACCGGCGGGCGGTCGGTGCCCGCCGACCCCGCCTCATCCGAGATCGATCGCGAGGTGACCTCGGCCGTCATGGAAGTGGCGGAGGCGCCGCAGGGTCGGACCGGCCGGCGGCTGACCGAGCGCAATCGCTTCACCCTTGCCGATCCGGGCCTGCGCTGCGCCGTGATGGACGGTGCCTTCGGACGCGCCCCGGTCACCCGGCACATCTGCGTGGGGTCGGCGCAAGGGCGCATCGTGAAGGTGCAGGTCACCATGGCCTCGAGCCGCACGCCGGCGGCCGATGCCACGGCCTTCGCGGCGGGTGCGCTCACCGCCGTGCGCGGCCGCTGAACCGGGCTGGCTGCTCAGCGCAGGCAGCGCAGGAACAGCGTGGACGCATGCGCGAGCTCGCCGATCTCGGCGGCGTTGCGCAGGGTCCCGGTCTCCTCGAGTTGCGGCTGCACGCCGTGCTCGCGCATGAAATCCACCGCCTCGGTGTGCTTCACCGCGAAATTGACGTTCTGCGGAATGTCACCGGTCGCCTGTGCGATGCGCTGGGCGTTCAGCTTGGACACGATGACGCCGACGACATGGCCGCGCAGATCGAGCAGCGGCCCGCCCGAATTGCCCTGCTGGACCGGCGCGCTGATCTGGATCTGTCGGGCATTGTCGCCTAGGCCCGCCAGGGCCGAGACATCGCCGGTGGTCAGCGTGGGGCCGGAGGACAGCAGCCCTGCGAGCGGAAAGCCGTAGGTCACGACTGCCTCCCCGCGCCGCATCTCGGCGGCGCGGCGGAACGGCAGCACCGGTCCGGCATCGGCATCGGTGCGCAGCAGCGCCAGGTCGCGCTGCGTATCGGCGGCGATCACCGTCGCCGGGATCTCCTGCCCGCCGGGCAGGCGCGCCATCATGGCGGTGCAGCCATCCACCACGTGCTGGTTGGTCATGATCTGGCGGGGGGCGACGACGAAGCCGGTGCCGGAGGACACCTGCCGGCGCTGGCCGGGCGGACCGCCAGGACCCGTCGGCACGCCACCCTGGCCGGGCGCGGCGGCGGCGAGGGGCGGCGGCTTGCTGCGCGGCAGCGCGGCCACGGGGCCGGGGGGGCGGCCCTGCGGGGCCTGACCGAGGCCTTGCGGGGGTAGTCCGAATCCCTGCGGGGGCAGTGCCGGTCCCGGTGGGCGAATGGTGCCGCCGAGCGGCGGCGGCTTGTCCCGCGGGAGGGCCATTTGCGGCCCTGGGCCCGGGCGCTGCGGTGCGGCCTGCGGCGCGGGCAGCGGGAGATTGCCGAGCGATCCGCTCGGCTTCTGCGCCGCGACTGGCATCGCGGCGAGGACCGAGGCCAGCGCGAGGAGTGGGGGCGTTGAACGCATGGCCGGAGGGTGCCGGGATGCGCCCCCCGCGGTCAACGCTGGCCGCGTGCTGTGGCGCACGTGCCGCGAAGCAGTTCAGAGCAGCCCTTCGCGCCGAAAGGACAAGTGCCGCCCATTGCCGACGACCAGGTGGTCGTGCAGCACGATACCGAGGCTGCCGGCCGCCGCCTTGATCTCCTGCGTCATGTCGAGATCGGCGCGCGACGGGGTCGGGTCGCCCGAGGGGTGATTGTGCACCAGGATCAGCGCCGTCGCCTGCAGTTCCAGCGCGCGCTTCACCACCTCGCGTGGGTAGACGGGCGTGTGGTTGACCGTGCCGCGGGCCTGCGCCTCGTCGGCGATCAGGCGGTTGCGGGTGTCGAGGAACAGGACGCGGAACTGCTCGACCCTTTCACGTGTCAGCGCGACCGTGAGGTAGGACAACAGGCGGTCCCAGTTGTTCAGCACCGGCTGGTCCATGACCTCGGCACGCGCCAGGCGCAGTGCTGCGGCCTGCACGGTGCGCAGCGCGGCGGCGCCGGCCTCGCCGAGACCTTCCACCTCGCGCAGTTCATGCAGCGGTGCCGCGATGGCATTGGCGAAGGAACCGAAGCGGGCGAGCAGCGCGCGGGCGATGGGCTTGGTATCGCGGCGCGGCAGCGCCAGGAACAGCACCATTTCAAGCAGTTCGTGGTCGAGCAGCGCCTCGGCTCCGGCACCGAGCAGCTTTTCACGCATCCGCGCACGATGGCCGAGATGGCCGGGGGTGTCCTCCGGCAGCTCGATCGCGGTGAGCAGGCCGGGCATGGCCTCGGCGAGTCCGGGTTTCCTGCGCATGCGCCTCGCTTCCGGCGAGGAGCGCCGGGCGCGACGGAGGTTAGCGAATATCTACCGGAAGTTGAAGTGCCGTTTCAGGCCGCGGTGTAGGGCCGGTGCTGCCCGGTGGGGGACAGGGTGAAGATTTCGACGCCCGTCTCCGTCACGCCGATCATGTGTTCGAACTGCGCCGACAGCGAGCGATCCCGCGTGACCGCGGTCCAGCCATCATCGAGGATCTTCACCTCGGGCCGGCCGGCATTCACCATGGGTTCGACGGTGAAGAACATCCCCGCGCGCAGCTTCGGCCCTTCGCCGGGGCGGCCGAAATGCAACACGTTGGGTGCGGCGTGGAACTGCCGGCCGATGCCGTGCCCGCAGAAATCACGCACCACGGAGAAGCGATGGCGCTCCACGAAAACCTGGATGGCGTGGCCGATGTCGCCCAGCGTGGCACCAGGCCGGATGGCGGCGATGCCCTTCATCATGGCCTCGTAGGTCACGTCCATCAGCAGGCGCGCCTTGGTCGAGGGCTGGCCCGCGACGAACATGCGGCTGGTGTCGCCGTACCAGCCATCGAGGATGGCGGTGACGTCGATATTGACGATGTCGCCATCGGCCAGCACGCGGTCGCCCGGGATGCCGTGGCAGACCACGTGGTTGACCGATGTGCAGGACGATTTCGTGTAGCCGCGGTAGCCGAGCGTGGCGGGCACGGCGCCATGCGCGATCATGTAGTCGTGGCACAGGCGGTCGATCTCGCCCGTGGTGACACCGGGGCGGACATGCTCCGCGATCATGTCGAGCGTCGCCGCGGCCAGACGGCCGGCCTGGCGCATCCCCGCGAAATCCTCGGGAGGATGAATGGTGATGCGGCGGGATTCGCCGCCCTGCTGCTCCATGGTCGGGTCCGGATAGGGGCGTGAGGTGAGGCCGGAAGATGCGCGCTGCCCCCCCCGGTTGCAAGCGCTTCGGCCGAAAGAGCATGTCGCGATGCGTCCTTGACCGCCCGGGAAACAGTGCCAGGCCGAGACGCTGGGCCTAGAAGGCTGCCTTGTCGCCGGCACGGTGCTCGATCGTGCCAAGCGCATCGGCGAGCCGCGCTGTCGCGCTGCCGGGGCGCGCCGGCTTCGGTTGGGCGGCGGAAGGCCCCCAGCCCGTCAGCATGATGAGGCGCAGCGTCGCCGGTACGCCGTCCTGCCCGCCGGCCATGCGCGCGGCCGCTAGCGGGAACAGGCCGCGCGCCGGAATGCGCCCGTCGCGCGCCAGCACCGCATTGCCTTCGCCCGCCGCGCGCAGGTCCGCCAGCAGCGCCAGCGGACTGCGGTAGCGCAGGGCGATATCCTCGGCGTCGGCAACCGGCAGGGCGAAGCCGGCGCGCTGCAGCAGGCCGGCGCCGTCGCGCAGGTCTGGGAAGGGCGAGACGCGGGGTGACAGGCCGCCGCGCAACTCCGCCTCTGCGGAGGCGAGCGCGCCGCGCAGTTCGTGCAGCGTCGGCAGGCCGGGAAGCGAGGCGAGGAACAGTCCGTCGGGTGCCAGCGCGCGGCGGATCTGCACGAGCGCGCCCGGCAGGTCGTTGACCCAATGCAGCGAGAGCGCGGCGACGACCAGGTCGAAGGCACCCTCGCCGAAAGGCAGCCATTCCTCGTCGACGCCCACGGCCAGGCCGCCGGCGCGCGCCGCCATGCGCGGCGACAGGTCCGCGGAGACGACGAAGGGGATGCCGCGCGCGGCGAGTCGTGGGGCGATCACGCCGCGCCCGCCGAGGTCGAGCGCGCGAGTGAAACGGTGCGTCGTATCGTCGAGGCGGTCGAGCAGCCGGTCGGCTGCCTCGGCGAGGATGGGCTCCACGCGACCGACCGTCGCGGCGGCACGGTCCCGGCGCCGACGCACCAGGGCACGATCGAAGACCAGGGCTGGATCGCTCATGCGCAGGCAGATGCGCCCGGCGCGAGGGCAGGGCAAGCGGTCCCGCTTTGGCGGTTGCACGAACCGGATTAGCGTCTGCCCAGGCAGGTCGGACTGCCAGCAATGACGGGTATGGGAACAGGAACGCCATGGCGAAGCAGATCGACGCCGCCACGCTCAAGGGCCGGATCGGGGAGGGGCGGGAACTCGCCATCCTGGATGCGCGGGAGGAAGGGGAATTCGGCCGGTCGCATCTGTTCTGGGCGATCCCCTGCCCGCTGTCGAAGATGGAGTTCCGTGCCCGCGCGCTGCTGCCGCGCCGCGCGACGCCCGTGGTCTGCGTCGATGGCGGTGAGGGGTATGCGGCGCGGCTCGCGGCGTACCTGGAGGCGATCGGCTGCACCGATGTGTCGGTGCTGGCGGGCGGGACGCCGGCCTGGATCGCTGCGGGGTATGTCGCGTTCTCGGGCGTCAACGTGCCCTCCAAGGCGTTCGGCGAATGGGTGGAGCACCACTACGAGACGCCCTCCGTCGATCCCGGTGAGTTAAAGGCGATGATGGAGAGCGGGCTCGACATGGTCGTACTGGACAGCCGGCCGATCGACGAGTTCCGCCGCATGACGATCCCGACCGCAGTCAACGTCCCGGGCGGCGAACTGGTCTATCGCATCGGCGAGTTCGTCACGCGGCCGGAGACCACCATCGTGGTGAATTGCGCCGGGCGGACGCGGTCCATCCTGGGCGCGGAATCGCTGCGCAGCGCCGGCCTGCCCAACAAGGTCGTGGCGCTGCGCAACGGCACCATGGGCTGGGAGCTGGCCGGCTTCGCCTGCGACCGCGGCCGCACCGAGCGCTATCCGGAGCGCAGCCCCGTGGGCATGGAGGATGCCTTCGCCCGCGCCGACCGCTTCGCGCGCAAGCACGGCGTGGTCTTTGCCTCGCGGGCGGAATTCGAGGGCATGCGGGGCGATGCAAGCCGCACCACCTACCTCCTGGACGTCCGCGACCCGGCGGAATTCGCCGCCGGGCACATGATCGGCAGCCGCTCCGCACCCGGCGGGCAGCTGGTGCAGGCGACGGACCAGTGGGTCGCGGTGCGCGGCGCACGGGTCGTGCTGGTGGACGACACCGGGGTGCGGGCGCGCATGACCGGCGGATGGCTGCGCCAGCTCGGCGGCTGGGAGGTGGTGGTGCTGACCGATGGCCTGGACGGCCGGCGCGAGGAAGGCATCTGGGCGCCCGACTGCCCGGAAGCGAAGGCGATCAAGGTGCCGCATGTCAGTCCGGCGGACCTGGCGGTGCTGGCCGCCGAGGGCGCGGTGCAGGTGATCGACCTCGCGCGGTCCATCGACTTTCGCGACGGACACGTGCCGGGGGCGATGTGGGGCATCCGGACGCGGCTGGATCGGCTGGCTCCGCGCCTGGCCGGTGACCGCCAGATTGTGGTCGCGGCCCCGGAGGACCCCCAGGCGCGCCTCGCGGCCGAGGAATTGCGCGGCTTCGCCCATGCGCCAGTCAAGATTCTCGAGGGCGGCACCCGCGCCTGGAAGGAGGCGGGCTTTCCGCTGGCGGCCGACCGGCGAGACCCGTCCGATGCCGATTGCGTCGATTTCTACCTGCGCCCCTACGACCGCAACGACGGTATCGAGGCAGCGATGCACGCCTACCTGTCCTGGGAGATCGACCTGGTGCACGAGGTCGAGAAGGACGGCGACGCGCCGTTCGGCGCCTGGGCCTGACACGGCCGTGCCGGCCCCTGCGCTGCGGCGGCTGCAGGGCGGGTTGCGCCAGGCATCGGCGCGCCTGCTGGACGCGCTGCTGCCGCCGCGTTGCCTGGCCTGTGACGGGGAGGTCGCGGCCCAGGGCACGCTCTGCGCCACCTGCTTTTCCGGGCTTTCGCCCATCACGCCGCCCTTCTGCGGGCGTTGCGGCGTGCCCTTCGCGCATGGCGGGCAGGGCGCGGAAGACCTCTGCCCCCGCTGCCAGCAGCGGGCGCCGGCGTTTCTCTCGGCGCGCGCGGCGCTGCGCTACGATGCCGGGGCGAAGCGGCTGATCCTGCCCTTCAAGCACGGCGACCGGACGGACCTGGCCTGGCCGCTGGCACGGCAGATGGCCCGCGCCGGGGCGGATCTGCTGGCGCGGGCCGACCTGATCGTGCCGGTGCCGGCCCACTGGCGCCGGCTGCTGGGGCGGCGCTACGACCAGGCGGCGCTGCTGGCGCGCGCGCTGGGCAGCATTGCCGGGCGTCCGGTCGTGCCGGACCTGCTGCGCCGGACGCGCCGCACCCCACCGCTCGCCGACAAGGGCGCGGCGGAGCGGGCCGTCACCGTCGAGGGGGCCTTCGCGCTGTCGCGCCATGGCCAGCGCGCCGTCGCGGGACGCCATGTGGCCCTGGTGGACGATGTCGTGACCTCGGGCGCCACGGCCGATGCCTGCGCGAAGGTGCTGCTGGCCGCGGGTGCTGTGGCGGTCGAGGTGCTGGCCGTGGCCCGAGTCCCGGACCCACGCCTGCGCGATACCTGATGCCGTGGGCTCTGCCTTGACCCCGGCGGAGGCCGTGCCACCTTTCTGTCATGGCCAAGGTCGAGATCTTCACCACCGATTTCTGTCCCTATTGCGCGCGCGCCAAGGCGCTGCTCGACAGCAAGGGCGTCGCGTATGAGGAGATCCATGCGCCGAACGGGTCCGAGGCGCGCCGCCAGGCGATCTCCCGCTCCGGCGGTCGCACGACCGTCCCGCAGGTCTTCATCGACGACCGGGCCGTCGGGGGGTCCGATGATTTGCAGGCGCTGCAACGGGCAGGGCGCCTCGACGCCATGCTGGGCGTGTGACATCGCCACTGGCACTCGCGCTCCGGGAGTGCCAAATCAGTGGCAAGGGCGCGCCGGCACTCCGGCTGCGCCAGGGATGACCGGGCGATGATCCACTACCAGTTGCGCTGTACCAGCACGGCCGAGGAGCACGCCTTCGACGGTTGGTATCGCGACAGCGCGGCCTTCGAGACGCTGGCCAAGGCCGGCCTGGTGGACTGCCCGGTCTGCGGCGGCGCGAAGGTTGCGCGCGCCCTGATGGCGCCGGCCATCCCCAAGAAGGGGCGTCCGGTGCGCAACGCCATCGAGGCCGCGCCGCCACCGGTCCCGAATCCCACGCCGCCGCCCGAGGCACCCGCCGCCACGGCCGGGCCGATGCCGGCCCAGGTCCGCGCCATGCTCCAGAAGCTGCGCGCCGAGGTGGAGCGCAATTGCGACTACGTCGGTCCCGATTTCGCCGAGGAGGCCCGCCGCATGGAGCGCGGCGAGACGGAGCGCCGCGGCATTTTCGGCGAGGCAAGCGAGGCGGAGGCCGAGGCTCTGCGCGAGGACGGCATCGAGGTTGCGCGAATTCCCTGGGTGCCGCCGGCGGACGCGTGAGCGGGGCGGTCAGGCCCGCTGCGCCATCACGAGGTAGTTCACGCCGACATCGCGGCTCGCGCGCCAGCGCCCCGTCAACGGGCCCATTACCATGCCGGTAATGGCCACGACCGTCATTCCTGCCTGGCGCAGCCCCGCCCCGAGTTCGCCCGGGGTGACGAACATCCGCCAGTCATGCGTGCCGACCGGCAGAAGCCGCAGCAGGTATTCCGCGCCCAGCTTCGCCATCAGGAAGGCGCGCGGCGTGCGGTTCAGGGTGGACAGGAAGACCGGCGCGCCCGGCTTCGCGGCCCGCCCCAGGGCGGCGAGGAAGACGGCGCGGTCGGCGACGTGCTCGATCACTTCCAGGGCGATGACGGCGTCGAAGGTCTCGCCTGCCGGCAGGTCCTCGGGCAGGCCCTCGCGATAGGTGATCTCGAGGCCCTGCGCGGCGGCATGGGTGCGGGCGGCGTCCAGCGCCTCGCCGGCGGCATCGAGGCCGGTGACGCGGGCGCCGCGCCGGGCCAAAGCCTCCGAGGCCAGCCCGGCGCCGCAGCCGACATCCAGGATCGACAGCCCAGCCAGGGCGCCGGGCGCCGAAGGGTCGCGGCCATGTAGGCGGGCGATGCGCTCGGCGATCCAGCCGGTACGCAGCGGGTTCATCCGATGGAGCGGCTTCATCGGACCGTCCGGGTCCCACCAGCGCGTGGCCAGGGCGTCGAACTTCGCGACCTCGGCGCCGATCATGGTGCCGGCTGGCGGCATGGGGGGTTCCTTTCGCGGGCGGCCGGGTTGCGTGGCACCCGGTCGATGGGTATCTGTCCCGCCCCGGCGCCCGGCGCAACCGCCGGGGTGCAGCATTTCCGCCGGCCCCCAGGACCCGCATACCGCCGATGGCCCGTATCGTCATGAAGTTCGGCGGCACCTCCGTCGCCGACCTCGACCGCATCCGCAACGTCGCCGCCCGCGTGAAGCGGGAGGTCGATGCCGGCCACCAGGTTGCCGTGGTGGTCTCGGCCATGTCGGGCGTGACCAACCAGCTGGTCAAATGGTGCCAGGAGCTCTCGCCCCTGCACGATGCGCGGGAATACGACACGGTCGTGGCCACGGGCGAACAGGTGACCACCGGGCTGACGGCCATCGCGCTTCAGACCATCGGGGTCGAGGCACGGTCCTGGCAGGGCTGGCAGGTGCCGATCGTGACCGACCAGGCGCATGGCAAGGCGCGGGTGGAACGCATCGACGGCGCACTGCTGATCGAACGCATGGAGGCCGGGCAGGTGCCGGTGATCGCCGGCTTCCAGGGGATCGACCTGGGGCGCAACCGCATCACGACGCTGGGGCGCGGCGGGTCGGACCTGTCGGCCGTGGCCGTGGCGGCGGCGGTCAAGGCCGACCGGTGCGACATCTACACGGATGTGGATGGCATCTACACGACCGACCCGCGCATCGTGCCCCGCGCGCGCAAGCTCGATCGCATCTCCTACGAGGAAATGCTCGAACTCGCCTCGGTCGGTGCCAAGGTGTTGCAGACGCGGTCGGTCGAGTTGGCGATGAAGCTGGGCGTCCGGGTCCAGGTTGTGTCGAGCTTCGAGGACAAACCCGGTTCGCTCGTGGTGGATGAGGACGAGATCGTGGAACAGCCCGTGGTTTCCGGCATCGCGTATTCGCGCGACGACGCCAAGGTGACGCTTCGTCGTCTCCCTGATCGCCCTGGCGTGGCCGCCAAGGTGTTCGGCGCGCTGGCCAAGGCCAATGTGAATGTCGACATGATCGTGCAGAATGTCGGCGCCGACGGCATGACCGACATGACCTTCACCGTCGGCAAGGCCGATCTGGCGCGCGCGCAGGACATGCTGGCCAAGGAACAGGGTGAACTGGGCCACGAGGCGGTGCTGGCCGACCCCGAGGTCGCCAAGATCAGCGTGGTCGGCATCGGCATGCGCAGCCATGCCGGGGTGGCGAACACCATGTTCAAGGCGCTGGCGGAGAAGGGCATCAACATCCAGGTGATCTCGACCAGCGAGATCAAGGTCAGCGTGCTGGTCGCCGCCGACTACACGGAACTCGCGGTGCGTGCGCTGCATACCGCCTACGGGCTGGACGCGCCGGCATGAGCGCGCTCGATCGGGGGCAGGCGGAGGTGCGGCTCGCCGGGCTGATGGCGCGCGGCGCGGCCTTCTTCGGCAGCGAGGTCGCCATCATGGGCGGCGCGATGTCCTGGGTGAGCGAACGCCACCTGGTGGCGGCGTTGTCCAATGCCGGGGCCTTCGGCGTGATTGCCTGCGGTGCGATGGAGCCGCCGCGCCTGGCCGAGGAGATCGCCGGGACGAAGGCGCTGACCTCGCGCCCCTTCGGCGTGAATCTGATCACCATGCATCCGCGGCTCGATCAGTTGGTCGATGTCTGCCTCGAGGCGAAGGTCGGCCACATCGTCTTCGCCGGCGGCATTCCTCCCGGCTCGGCCATCAAGAAGGCGAAGGACGGCGGGGCGAGGGTGGTCTGCTTCGCCCCGGCCCTGGTGCTGGCCAAGCGCATGATCCGCAGTGGCGCCGATGCCCTGGTGATCGAGGGCTCGGAGGCGGGCGGGCATATCGGGCCAGTTTCGCTGAACGTGCTGGCGCAGGAGATCCTGCCGCACATCACCGAGGTGCCGGTCTTCGTCGCGGGCGGCATCGGCCGCGGTGAGGCGATCCTGTCCTACCTGGAAATGGGCGCGGCCGGCGTGCAGCTCGGCACCCGCTTCGTCTGCGCCACCGAATCGATCGCACATCCGGCCTTCAAGAAGGCCTTCATCCGCGGCAATGCGCGCGATGCCATGCCGACCATCCAGCTGGACGACGCCTTCCCGGTGATCCCGGTCCGTGCGTTGCAGAATGGCGGGACGAAGCGCTTCCTGGAGTTCCAGGCCGAGACCATCCGCCGCTTCAAGGCGGGTGAGGTCGAGAAGGAAGCCGCGCAGCTGGATATCGAGCATTTCTGGGCCGGTGCGTTGCGCCGCGCCGTGATCGACGGCGATGTCGATAACGGCTCGCTGATGGCCGGACAGTCTGTCGGCATGGTGACGCGCGAACAGCCGATCGCCGAGATCATCGCCGAACTGATGGACCAGGCGATCGCCGCCCTGATGGCGCGCGGGCGCAACGCTGCCTGACCCGCAGACCTCACGCGATAGGAGTTTGCGGGACCGCCCGGGCGGGGCTAGAAGCCGCCCTCGAACACGGACCACCATGAAGCGCACCACCCGCCCCGACATCACTGCCGCCGAGGCCGCCCGCGTTGGCGAGGACCTGCGGGAATCGCGCCTGACGCTTGGCGCCTCGGTCGAGGACATGGCCGAGCGGCTGCGCATCAACCGCCGCTACATCCATGCGCTCGAGGAAGGCCGCATCAAGGACCTGCCGGGCCCGGCCTATGCCGTCGGCTTCGTGCGGTCCTACGCGAGCGCGCTGGGGCTCGATGCCGACGAAGCGGTGCGCCGCTTCCGAGACGTGACCGGCGGCGCCACCACGAAGAACGGCGAGCTGGTCTTTCCCGAACCCGTGCCGTCGCGCGGCATGCCGGCCGGCGTCCTGGTCGCTGTGGGGGTGGTGTTGGCGCTCGGCGCCTATGTGGCCTGGTACAATTGGAGCGGGTCGGGCAATCGCGTGGTCGATGCGGTGCCGCCGGTGCCGGCCCGGCTCGATCAGGCGGCACAGGACGGGCAGCGGATGCGCGACCCGGCCACCGGCCAGGCCGTCGGACCCGCACCCACCCCGACCCAGGCGGCCGCGGCCGCCAATCCAGGGGCGCAGGCGCCGGTCGCTCCGGCACCCACCCCGGCTGTTGCGTCGCCGGCGCCGCCAGCGGCCGATGGCCCACGCGTCGCGCTGCGTGCCCGGGGCGAATCCTGGATCCAGATTCGCGACACGCGGGCCAATTCGGTGCTGACCGACCGGGTGCTGCGGAGCGGGGAGACCTTTCCGGTGCCGAACCGGGAGGGTCTGCTGCTGACGACCGGCAAGGCCGAGAACCTGGACGTGCTGCTCGATGGCCAGGTGACCGCGGCATTGGCGGGCGCCACCGGGGTACGCCGCGGGGTGGTGCTCGAGGCCGACCGGCTGCGGGCCTCCGCCGCGCCCGATCCCGCCGCGGCCCGACCCGGGGCCCCGTCAGCGCCGACCCCGGCGCAACCCGCTGCCCGCCCGGCCCCGACACCGCCCGCCCGCCCCTAAGGCAGCCCCCGCGGCGGTGAAGCCTTCCGGCCGGCGGCGTCACCCGCCATATTGACGCTTCCGCCGAGCGCATGAACCGGAAACACACGCATGTCCTATCGCCCCTACCAGGAGATCCTGCGCCGCAAGTCGCGCCAGATCGGCGTGGGGAAGGTCCGCGTGGGTGGCGATGCGCCGATCACCGTGCAGACCATGACCAACACGCCGACCGAGGACGCACAGGCGACGATCGACCAGATCCGCCGCTGCGAAATGGCCGGCGCGGACATCGTGCGCGTCTCCTGCCCGACCGAGGAAAGCACCGCCGCGCTGCATGAGATCGTGCGCGAGGTGAATGTTCCGATCGTCGCCGACATTCATTTCCACTACCGCCGCGCCATCGAGGCTGCGCAGGCCGGTGCGGCCTGCCTGCGCATCAACCCCGGGAACATCGGCAGCAAGGAGCGCGTGAAGGAGGTCGTGAAGGCCGCCCGCGACCATGGCTGTTCGATCCGCATCGGCGTGAATGCCGGCAGCCTAGAAAAGCACCTGCTGGAGAAGTACGGGGAGCCGAACCCGGAGGCGTTGGTCGAAAGCGCGCTGTGGCACGCCGACCACCTGCTCCAGGAAGGCTTCGACGAGTTCAAGATCAGCGTGAAGGCGTCGGACGTCTTCCTCGCCGTCGCGGCCTACCAGCACCCGCTGCACATCGGCATCACGGAGGCCGGCAGCCGGCGCGCCGGTACGGTGAAAAGCGCGATCGGCCTTGGTTCGCTGCTCTGGGCCGGGATCGGCGACACCTTGCGGGTTTCGCTCAGCGCCGAGCCCGAGGAGGAAGTCTCGGTCGGCTGGGAAATGCTCAAGTCGATGCATCTGCGCCACCGCGGCGTGAAGATCATCTCCTGCCCATCCTGCGCCAGGCAGGGCTTCGACGTGATCCGCACGGTCGAAAAGCTGGAGGAACGCCTGGCGCACATCCAGCAGCCGATCACGCTGTCGATCATCGGCTGCGTGGTGAACGGGCCCGGTGAGGCGCTGATGACCGACATCGGCCTGACCGGCGGCGGTGCCGGTACGCACATGGTGTATGCGGCGGGCAAGACGGACCACACCGTCAGGTCCGAGGAGATGGTCGACCACATCGTCGGGCTGGTGACCGCGAAGGCCGAATCTCTGGCGGATGCGGCGCGCGTGGCGGCGGCCGAGGCGGCACGGCAGGCCGCCGAATGAGGATGACCGCGGCGTCTGTGCTGCGCCGCGGGGCTTTCTGCGTGGCGCTCGCCCTGGCCTGCGCCACCGCCGCGCCCGCGGCCCGTGCGCAGCCGGACAGCGTAGAGATGCCGCCCGCCGAGGACGACCAGCCGCCGGTCGAGGTCCGCCCGGGCGGCGTGTCCTGCGGCACGCTCAACGCCAGGGCCATGGAGGCATCGCTGGTGATCCGCCAGCACGCCAGCGCCCTGTCCGTCGGCATCGATCCGGAAGTACGGGCGCAGGGCTTGGTGCTGCTGGCCTACCTGGACCAGTGGACCGGGCGGCTGCGCAGCCTTATCGACCTCGGCGAATACGCCGATTGCCTGGACGACGGCGAGGCCGAGACCTATCGCCGCGCGCTCGCCACTGCGACACGGGTGGGCAACCAGGCGCGGGAGGAACTCTACCGCCCCGTACGCGCGCCGCAGCCGCAGCCTCAGCGCAACCGTAGACTCTGACCGAGACTGACCGGACATCACCATGACAGCCCTGCAGCCCGTTCGCGGCACGCGCGACCTGATCGGCGAGGAGTTCCGCCGCCACCACGCGGTCATCGAGGCGGCGCGCCATGTCAGCGGCCTGTATGGCTTCGAGGAATGGGCGACGCCGGTCTTCGAGGATACCCGCGTATTCGCCCGCGGCCTGGGCGACAGCTCGGACGTCGTGATGAAGGAGATGTACACCTTCGAGGATCGCGGCGGGGACTCCGTCACGCTGCGCCCGGAGATGACGGCCGGTGTGTGCCGGGCTCTGGTCTCGAACGGCCTGACGCAGTCGAACCTGCCGCGCAAGGTGTTCTATGCGGGGCCGATGTTCCGCTACGAGCGGCCGCAGAAGGGCCGCTACCGCCAGTTCCACCAGATCGGCATCGAGGTGCTGGGCGCGGCGGAACCGCTCGCGGATGCCGAGGTGATCGCCTGCGGCTGGGACATCCTGGTCGCGCTTGGCGTGTCGGACGGCACTGTTCTCGAAATCAACACGCTGGGCGACGCAGAGAGCCGCGACGCCTATCGCGCTGCGCTCGTCGCGTATTTCGGCGCGCATCGCGATGCTCTCAGCCATGACAGCCAGGTGCGGCTCGAGAAGAACCCGCTGCGCATCCTCGACAGCAAGGACGAGGGCGACCGCGCGATTGTGGCGGGCGCGCCGGTGATCAACGATCATCTGACCGAGGCCGCGGCCGGATTTTATGCGGCGGTGAAGGCGCACCTGGTCCGCTTCGGGGTCCCGTTCCGCGAGAACCCGCGGATCGTGCGCGGCCTCGACTACTACAGCCACACGGCCTTCGAGTTCGTGACCGATCGCCTTGGCGCGCAGGGCACAGTGATGGCGGGCGGGCGCTACAACGGCCTGGTCGAGGAAATGGGCGGCCCGCCCACGCCTTCCGTCGGCTGGGCGGCAGGGATCGAGCGGCTGTCGATGCTGCTGCCTGCCGCCCCCGCGGCGCCGCGGCCGGTTGCGGTGATCCCGGTCGGCGATGCGGCGGAAGGCCCCGCGCTCGATGTGCTGCAGGCGCTGCGACGCGCGGGCGTGGTGGCGGAGATCGCCTATCGCGGCAACCTCAAGCGCCGGATGGAACGTGCCAACCGCATCGGCGCGCGTGCCGCCGTCATCCTCGGCGACGAGGAGATCGCCGCGGGCGTTGCGCAGCTGCGCGACCTCGATGCCGGCACGCAGGAGAAGGTGCCTCTGTCGGAGGTGGCGGGGCGGCTCTCATGAGCCTGTCAGACCGGCTCGACCGCGTGCTGTCGCGCGCGGATGAGGTGCGCCACATCCTCGCCACCGCGCCGGGGGCGGAGATCGGCGCGCTATCTAAAGAGCTTTCGGAACTCGAGCCGCTGGTCGCGAAGGTGGAGGAATTGCGTGCCGCCACGCGCGCGCGCGACGAGGCCGAGGCGTTGATGGCCGACCCGGAGATGCGCGACCTGGCCGAGGCCGAATGGTTGGCGCAGAAGGACCGCGTGCCGCTGCTGGAGCGCGAGCTGCAGTTGATGCTGCTGCCGCGCGACGCGGCGGATGAGCGTAGCGGCATCCTGGAAATCCGCCCGGCCGCCGGCGGCGACGAGGCCGGGCTGTTCGCCGCCGAGCTGTTCCGCGCCTACCAGCGCTATGCCGAAGGTCGCGGCTGGCGCTTCGAACTGCTCGAATATGACGAGAGCGACCTCGGCGGCATCAAGGGCGCGACCGCCGAGATCGCGGGGCGCGGGGTGTTTGCGCGGCTGAAGTTCGAAAGCGGCGTGCACCGCGTCCAGCGCGTGCCGGCGACCGAGACGCAGGGGCGCATCCATACCTCGACCGTGACCGTCGCGGTGCTGCCGGAGGCCGAGGAGGTCGACGTGCAGGTGAACGAAGGCGACCTGCGCATCGACACCTACCGCGCCTCGGGTGCCGGCGGGCAGCATGTGAACAAGACGGATTCGGCCGTGCGCATCACCCACCTGCCGACCGGCATCGTGGTGGCGATGCAGGAGGAGAAGTCGCAGCACAAGAACCGCGCCAAGGCGATGAAGATCCTGCGCGCGCGGCTTTACGACGCGCAGCGCCAGGCGGTCGACAGCGCGCGCGCCGCGGATCGCAAGTCGCAGGTCGGCACCGGGGACCGGTCGGAACGCATCCGCACCTACAACTTCCCGCAGGGCCGCGTGACCGACCACCGCATCGGCCTGACGCTGCACAAGATCGACCGCGTGATGCTGGGCGAGTTCGACGAGATCTTCGACGCGCTGATCGCCGAGGATCAGGCGGCGCGCCTGGCAGCCGAGGCGGCGTGATCGCGGCCTGCGCCGATCCGGGCGGGTCGGTCGGTGCCTTCCTGTGCCAGGCGGGCCAGGTGCTGCGCGCGGCGGGGATCGATTCCCCGCGGCTCGAAGCCCGCATGCTGCTGGCGCATGTGCTCGGCTGCCGCGACGAGGACCTGCTGCGCGACCCGCGCGCGCCGGTACCATCGGCAGCGGGCGCGCGTTTCGCCGCGCTGCTGGCGCGCCGCGTCACGCGCGAACCCATCGCGCATCTGGTCGGTCATGTCGGGTTCTGGACGCTCGACCTCGCGGTATCGGCCGATACGCTGATCCCGCGACCGGATTCGGAGGCGGTCGTGGAAGCGGCGCTTGCGGTCTTCGAGGATGGCGGGCGGGTGCTGGACCTCGGCACCGGGACAGGGGCGCTGCTGCTGGCGGTGCTGGCGGAGCGCCCGACGGCGTGGGGGCTGGGTATCGATCGCGTGCCGGGCGCGGCGCGGCTGGCGGCCGGCAATGCCGCCGCAAACGGCCTGGCGGGGCGGGCGGCATTCGCCGTCGGGGACTGGGATGCGGCCATTTCGGGGCGGTTCGACCTGATCCTGTCCAACCCGCCCTATATCGCCAGCGACGATATTCCGACGCTGATGGCGGACGTTGCGCGGCACGAACCCGCCTTGGCGCTGGATGGCGGGGCGGATGGGCTCGATGCGTATCGCCGTATCGTCGGGCGGCTCGCGGCGCTGCTGGAGGCGGATGGGTGCGCGGTTCTGGAACTCGGTATCGGGCAGCGCGGGGCTGTCGAGTCGCTGGCGACACGGGCGGGTCTGGCCGTGGTTTCGGCGACCAGCGACCTCGGCGGCATCGACCGGGCGCTTGTGCTGCGTCCCGCGGTCCCGGCGTGATGCTTGGGTTGACCCGAAAAAATCCGTTTGGCGGCGGGGCCGGCCGCCGCTAGGGTGCAAAAGCGGTAGGGCAGGGATTTGCCCTTTCCTCACCCGGACAGCGCAGACAGCGGGGTTCGTCCCGCCGGAATGCTCCGGGGCCGCGGGTGTCCTGATGCCGATCTTCGCTTCTACGGGCGTCGGCGGCGGATAAGCAGGCCACCGGAAACAACGACCGGCTGACTGGTATCGACGGCCGCAGGCCGCAGGGATCGGGATGCCGGCAAGCAACGAGACCGGCTGCATGCCGCAGGGGCCGAACCATCACGGTGAGGCGCCGGCGGGCGCGGTACGGATGCAGGACAGCGAAACGCAACACCGATGAACATGAAGCGCATGCGCGGCCGTGGCGGCAATCGTCATGGTGGTGGGGGTGGCGGCAGCCAGTTCCGTCCCACGGGTGGCGGCAGCGGCGGCGGTGATCGCCAGCCGCTGAACCGCAACCACGTGTTTGACTCCAGCGGGCCGGACATGCGGCTGCGCGGGACCTCCCAGCAACTGTTCGAGAAGTACCTCCAGCTCGGCCGCGACGCGACCAGCGGGGGCGACCGTGTCATGGCGGAATCCTATTTCCAGCATGCGGAGCACTATTTCCGCATCCTCAACGCCATGAACCAGGCCGCCGCGCAGCATCAGCAGACGCAGCAGCGCCGCTACCAGCCCAACGAGCAGGGCGGCGAGGGTGAGGGCGGCGAGGCGGTCGAGATGAACAACGGCAACGGGCAGGACTACAACGACGGCGAAGGCGCGGCCGAGAACGCCGGCGAGGCCCGCGAGCCGGCCTGACGCTGGCTTGGGGCCGCGCTGCCGTAGCGCGCGGCTTCAGCCTTCGGGGTCGGTGACTTCCAGCGCGTCGCCGACGGCGATGCGCCCTCCCTCGAGCACCTCGGCATAGACGCCCAGATCGGCATGGCCGAAATGTTGGCGCAACCAGCGCGGCGGTTCGGCGTCGCGTTCGGCGGTTTCGGGGTTCACCTCGGTCGCCGGGCAGCGGACGATGCGCTTGACCACGCGCAGCCGTGCCTGGCCGAGCAGGATCTCGCGCCCGATCCAATCGAACTCGGCCCAAGGGCTGCCGCCCGAGACATAGACGTTGGCGCGGAAGCGCAGGGGGTCGAGCCGCGCACCGGCCGCCTGTTCCAGCGCATGCAGGCTCGACAGCCCGATGATCGAGACGACCTTCTTCGCGACGTCGGAGAAGGAATGGCCGGGTGCCTCGACCAGGCGGGGGATGCCACGGGCTTCCTCGCCCAGCGCGGCTGCCAGCGTACGGGCGATGGCGGCGCGGCCTTCGTCGGTGCGGGTGGACGCAATGACGGGCGCGTCGCCGGGCAGGCGCAGCGCGAGGTCGCCGGTGCGGGCGTCAAAGGCGGAATGGACCAGGGCCAGGCGGGCATTGGCCATCAGGCAGCCGAAGTTCCGCTTGGGCACCCAGGCTGGCGCGGACGGGTCGAACGACGAATCGCCTTGCGCCAGGGCGAAGCGGCGGTCCTCGGGCAGCGTCGCGCCGGGGGTCAGCGCGACCTCCTCCATGGCTTCGGGCGTCAGGCCCTTCACGGGGTAGCGGTAGATGGTCTCGATGCGCATGACGCCCCCTTGAAGCAGATCAAGGACGCATACCACATGAGACCGTATTGGAGGCGTGCCTGCAGCCCATCCGGGGGCGGGTAACGCCTGTCCGCTCAGGAGAGGGACGAATATGGACATCGAGAAGTTCACCGACAGGGCCCGCGGGTTTCTGCAGGCCGCCCAGACCATCGCGATCCGCGAGTATCACCAGCAGGTGACGCCCGGCCATCTAGCCAAGGCGCTGCTCGATGATGCCGAGGGCGCCGCCAGCGGCTTGATCCGCGCCGCCGGGGGCGACCCTGTGCGCGTCAAGCTGGCCGTGGAGGCGGTGCTGGCGAAGCTGCCCAAGGTATCGGGCGGCGGCGCAGGGCAGCCGCAATTCACCCCGGACATCGTGCGGGTGCTGGATGGCGCGCAGCAGCAGGCGACACGCGCTGGCGACGAGTATGTCGCGCAGGATCGGCTGCTGGTCGCGCTGGCTGCCAGCGAGGGCGATACGGGCCGTGCCTTCCGCGATGCCGGGGCCGACCCGCAAAGGCTGGAAAAGGCCGTCGCCGACCTGCGGAAGGGCCGCACGGTCAACAGCCAGAATGCGGAGCAGACCTTCGACGCGCTGAAGAAGTACGCGCGCGACATCACCGAGGTGGCGCGGCAGGGCAAGCTCGACCCCGTGATCGGGCGCGACGAGGAAATCCGCCGGTCGATCCAGGTGCTGGCGCGGCGCACCAAGAACAATCCGGTGCTGATCGGCGAACCCGGCGTGGGCAAGACGGCGATCGTCGAGGGCCTCGCGCTGCGCATCGTCAAGGGCGACGTGCCGGAGGCGCTCAAGACCAAGCGTGTGATGGCACTCGATCTCGGCGCGATGGTCGCGGGGGCGAAGTACCGCGGCGAATTCGAGGAACGGCTCAAGGGCGTATTGGCCGAGGTGACCGAGGCCGAGGGCGAGATCATCCTGTTCATCGACGAGATGCACACGCTGGTCGGCGCGGGCAAGGCGGATGGCGCGATGGATGCGTCGAACCTGCTGAATTGCACTGCATCGGCGCGACCACGCTCGATGAATACCGCAAGCACGTCGAGAAGGATGCGGCGCTGGCACGGCGCTTCCAGCCGGTGTTCGTCGGCGAGCCGAGTGTCGAGGACACCATCTCGATCCTGCGGGGCATCAAGGAGAAGTACGAACTCCACCACGGCGTGCGCATCACCGATGGCGCATTGGTGGCGGCCGCGACGCTGTCCAACCGCTACATCACCGATCGCTTCCTGCCGGACAAGGCGATCGACCTGGTGGACGAGGCGTCGTCGCGCCTGCGCATGCAGGTGGACAGCAAGCCGGAGGAACTCGACGCGATCGACCGCGACCTGATGCGCCTGAAGATCGAGCGCGAGGCGCTGAAGAAGGAGCAGGACCCGGCATCGCGTGACCGGCTCGGCAAGCTCGAGAAGGAGCTGGCCGACCTCGAGGAAGCCTCGAACGCCATGACGCAGCGCTGGGAAGCGGAGAAGGGCAAGGTCGTCGAGAGCCAGAAGCTCAAGGAGCAGCTGGACAAGGCGCGCACCGACGTCGAACTGGCGCAGCGCAAGGGCGACCTGACCAAGGCGTCGGAGCTGCTGTACGCCGTCATCCCGGGCATCGAGAAGAAGCTGGCCGAGGCCGGCGACGGCGATGCGCGGCTGGTGAACGAGGCCGTGACCGAGGAGGGCATCGCGGCGATCGTCTCCCGCTGGACCGGCGTTCCGGTCGAGAAGATGCTGGAGGGCGAACGCGCCAAGCTGCTGCGCATGGAGGACGAGCTGCGCAAGCGTGTCGTGGGGCAGGAGGAAGCGCTGGAGGCGGTCTCCAAGGCTGTGCGACGGGCAAGGGCGGGGCTGCAGGATCCGCATCGTCCGATCGGATCCTTCCTGTTCCTCGGGCCGACAGGGGTGGGCAAGACGGAACTCGTGAAGGCGCTGGCGCAGTACCTGTTCGACGACGAGCGGGCGATGACGCGCATCGACATGAGCGAGTTCATGGAGAAACACGCCGTCTCCCGCCTGATCGGCGCGCCGCCGGGCTATGTGGGCTACGAGGAAGGCGGCACGCTGACCGAAGCCGTGCGGCGCCGGCCCTACCAGGTCATCCTGTTCGACGAGGTCGAGAAGGCCCACGATGACGTGTTCAACATCCTGCTGCAGGTGCTCGACGACGGGCGGCTGACGGACGGGCAGGGGCGCACCGTCGACTTCCGCAACACGATCATCGTGCTGACCAGCAACCTCGGCAGCCAGGCGATCGCGGAACTGCCGGAGAGTGCGGAGATCGAGGCCGCGCGCCCTGCGGTGATGCGCGCGGTACGCGAACGCTTCAAGCCGGAGTTCCTCAACCGGCTCGATGAAGTCGTGCTGTTCCGGCGCCTGGCGCGGGGCGACATGGCGTCGATCGTGGACATCCAGCTGCAGCGGCTGCTGAAGCTGCTGGAGGACCGCAAGGTGCGGCTGGAGCTCGATGCTAAGGCGCGGGAGTGGCTGGCGGAGGCCGGTTACGATCCGATCTATGGCGCGCGGCCGCTCAAGCGCGTGATCCAGCGGAACCTCCAGGACAGGCTCGCCGGGCTGCTGCTGGAAGGCAGCATCAAGGACGGGGACCTGGTGCGCGTCAGCGCCTCTGCGGACGGGCTCGAAGTGCGGCCGGAGCTTACTGAGGCGGCATAAGCTGTGATGCGGGCCGGGGGCATTCGACGCCCCGGCCCGCGCTCGCGTCAATCGCCGGCGAGCGCGACCTCGTCACGCCGGCCGAGCGTCGCGGCGAGCCGATCGAGGTCGCGCTGGCGCGCACGGAATGCGGTGAGGTCCCGCCCGCCCAGTCGTGCCGCCTGCTGCACGTGCCGCGATGGATTGACGGCGCGACCACCCACGGCGACCTCGTAGTGCAAATGCGGGCCGGTCGACATGCCGGTCGACCCGACCGCGCCGATGACATGGCCCTGGCGCACGCGACGGCCTGGGGCCAGGCCGCGCGCGAAGCGCGACAGGTGGGCGTAGCGGGTCTCGACGCCGCCGGCGTGGCGCAGGCGGACCATCAGGCCATAGCCGCCTTCGCGCCTCGCGGAGACGACGGTGCCGTCGGCTGCGGCATAGACGCGGGTACCCGTTGGCGCGGCGAAGTCGACGCCCTTGTGCATGCGGTTGAAGCCGAGGACCGGGTGGCTGCGCATGCCGTAGCCGGAGGAAATCCGTGCGCCGTCGAGGGGTGTGCGCAGGAAGCTGCGGCGCAGGCTGCGGCCGTCGCGGTCGAACCATTCGGTGGCGCCGCGGTCATCCTTGTGACGCCAGATCTCGATGGTCTGCCTGGCCAGGACCAGGCGCGCGCGCAGCATCTGGCCATGGCCCAGGATATCGCCCTCGCTGTCGCGGAAGCGCTCGAACAGGATCGAGAAGCGATCGCCGGGCTGGAGGTCGCGCTGGAAATCGACCTGGTGGCCGAGGACGCGGATCAGCGAGAGGGCGAGGCCCGCGGGCACACCGGAGCGGGTCATCGCGGGAAAAAGCCCGCCATCGACGGTACCTTCGGCGCGCACCAGGAAGCGCTGTCGCGGTGCGACCACCTGGTCGGCATGCCAGGTCCCATCGGCCTGGCGACGGACACGGATGGTGCGCCCCAGTTCGGGCTCGACCTCGATTTCCAGCAGGATGGCGGGGTCGGTGGTGGTGAGGCGGATCGCGACTTCGTCGCCTGGGCGCAGCGCCGTGGGACGGTACAGGGTTGTCAGCCGGGCAATGGCGGCGGCGGCGGCGGCGTCCTCGACGCCGGCGCTGTCGAGCAGGCGGGCCAGGGTATCACCCGACCGTACGATGAGGACGCGTTCCTCGTCCGGCGCTTCGGTCGTCGCGGGGGGTGGATCGGCCCTGGCGACGTGCGCGGGGATCATGTGGGCGGCGATGACGATCAGGATGGCGCTCAGCCGCATGTTCGGGAGACTCCTGCGCTGCGGTTGTGCAGGGGTTGGGACACCGAATAAGCGCAGATGACAAGAGATTCATGTTTGGTTTGCGAGTCGGCGATTTGGTCAAGGATTTAAGCCATGCGTTTTTTGCAGGGGCAGGGATCACATGACAGCTATTTGACAGGGTGGGGCAGGGTGGGTAGAACCCGCCCCACGCCGCTGCTGTGGTGTTTCGGGGGTTGACGGTTTGGTGCTGATGCACTAGGTTGTTTCCCCCGCTGAATGTGGCGGGTG
>LNFM01007460.1_pt1 | contig 56508 bp, 60 predicted proteins | sample 596031 | NCBI WGS metagenome assembly LNFM01 (sample SAMN04254537, study PRJNA301005) | activated carbon metagenome | isolation source: dual media filters at the Ann Arbor, Michigan drinking water treatment plant | place: USA: Ann Arbor
ACGAGGACATCGTCGAGGCCTGCTCCATCGCCTGGCGCTTTCTCACCGACGATCCCCTGCGCATCCGATCCATCGGTCATCGATCATGGGCATGCGTCAGTCTTTAGGTGGGTTGGTATTAGCCCTGATGACGTAGTCGTCTTAGACCAGCCGCACCGCCCTCCGCTCCGCATCCCGGAACGACGCGGTGCCAACGCTTGCCGCTCAAGAGCTGGAGGGCAAGATGCGGCTCATTCATCGCCATCCGCTCCAGGACCGCCGCTCATGAAAGTCTCCGACGCCATCCTCTCGCGCCGCTCGATGCGCGTCTTCAAGCCCGACCCGGTGCCGGAGGAGAAGATCCGCCGCATCATCGAAGTGTCGAAGCGCGCCGCGTCGAACGTCAACCTGCAGCCATGGCGGCTCTACGTGACCATGGGCGAAGCGCGCAAGCGGCTGAGCGCGGCGGTGCTGGCCTCGCTCGAGGCGGGCGAGTCGCCGGGGCCGGAATACAGCGTCTACAAGCGGCCGATCCCCGAGCCCTATCGCAGCCGGCAGGTCGCGGTCGGCAAGGCGCTCTACGGCATGCTGAACATTCCCAAGGGCGATGCCGAGGGCATGTCGCGCCAGCACAAGCGCAACTACGTGTTCTTCGACGCGCCGGTCGGCCTGATCATGACCGTCGATCGCGCCCATGGTCACGGCCAGTGGCTCGACTGCGGCGCCTTCCTCGCCAACCTGATGCTGATGGCGCGCGAGGAGGGCCTGCACACCTGCCCGCAGGCCGCCTTCGCCAATCATCACCCCACGATCCGCCGCGAGCTGAAGATCCCCGACAACGAGATCGTGATCTGCGGCCTCGCCATCGGCCATGCCGACGAGAACGACGTGCCCAACAATCTGATCACCGAGCGCGCACCGCTGGAGGATTTCGTCGCCTGGCACCGCGCCTAGGCGCGCACGACCTTGGCCGCGTAGCAGCCGGGTGCGGCGAAATGGATGTGCAGGTAGGCGGCGCGTTCGTCGCCAAGCAGCCGTTCGATCGACTGCTCGACGGTGGCGCCCTTGGTCAGCTCGAAGGCCACCATCATGCCCACGGCGTCGAAGGCGCGAACCGCGAGCATGCGGCCACGCAGCTGCTCGGGCACCGTGTCGACCTGGTCGAATGTCGTCTCGCCGGCGCGCACGAAGATCGCGAAGCGCATGCGATAGGGTGAGTCGACGGGGTGGTGCTCGTAGTTCACCAGGATCACCTCCTCGCCCGGCGTCGCGTCGGTGAGACTCACGCGGCATGGGCTGCCATCGTCGGCGACACGCCGCACGGCGCCAGCCGCCGCCAGCTCGGCGTCGGACATGGTGAAGAGATGGCTGAAGCGCTCGGCCGGCAGGCCCTGGATACGGAAGCTCATGGTGTCACCTCGTGGTCGATGGCGCGAGCATGGGGCTTGCCGCGGATGCGCGATATCCGTGTCGCCGCAGCGAATTCATGAGGCATGATGGCGGCATGAAGGAGCGTCCATGACCCGCCTGACCCGTTCTGATCTGCGCGGCAAGGTCCAGACCGTGCTGGGGCCGATCGAACCCGAAAAGCTCGGCCGCACGTTGATGCACGAGCACGTGCTGTGCGACATCCGCCCGCCTTCGACGCGCACCGAGAACGATCTCGGGCCGGAGATCACGCTGGAGAATGTCTGGCAGATCAATCACGGCCACGGCGTCGCGCGCGCCGGTCGCAAGTACATGCTCGACCTCGAGAGCGTGGCGGTGCGCGAGGTCGAGATGATGAAGCGCGAAGGCGGCGACGCCATCGTCGAGCTGACCTGCGGCGGGTTGAGCCCCGATCCGAAGGGCCTGGCGCGTATCGCAGCCGGCACCGGCGTCACCATCGTCATGGGCTGCGGCTACTACGTGAACGACTACCAGGACCCGCGCAATCACGGCCGTACGGTCGACGATTTCACACGGGAGATCGTCGACCAGGTGCAGGTTGGCGCCTGGGGCACCGAGGTGCGCGCTGGCATGATCGGCGAGATCGGCTGCCAGTCGCCATGGACCGATCTGGAGAAGCGCGTGATGACGGCAGCGCTGATCGCGCAGAAGGAGACCGGCGCGTCGATCAACGTGCATCCCGGCCGCCACGAGGATCAGCCGCAGGAGGTCGCCGACTTCGTCGTCGCGAATGGCGGCGATCCGACGCGTGTCGTCATCAGCCACATCGATCGCACGGTGTTCGACGTCGAGCGGCTGCTGAAACTGGCCGATACCGGCGTCACCATCGAGTTCGACCTGTTCGGCCAGGAGGCCTCGTATTACGGCCTGTCGGACATCGACATGCCCAACGACGCCACACGCCTGAAGCTGATCCGCGCCCTGATCGAGCGCGGCCACCTGGAGCGCGTCGTGATCAGCCACGACATCTGCTACCGCACGCGGCTCACCACCTTCGGCGGCCACGGCTACGGCCACATCTTCCGCAACGTCGTGCCGATGATGCGCCTACGCGGCTACGCCGACGCCGAGATCGACATGATCCTGGTCGGCAACCCGCGCCGGCTACTGACATTCATGTAGGGTGACGCGATGGCTGTGGTGAGCCCGACCTTCGATCCCGGCGCCGTATCGCGCCTGCCCGATCCGCTGCCGGCGCTGCGCGATCTGCAGGAGCACGACCGCATCCACTGGTCGCCGCGCTACAAGGCCTGGCTGGTGACGCGCTACGACGACGTGCGCGCCGGGCTGCACGATCCGCGCATGACGCCGGGTCGCGCCATGCCTGATCCCAATGTGTTCGAGCCCGGCTTCCGCGAGGTCTTCGCCGACTATCGCCGCCTGCTCGACCCCTTCATGCTGTTTCGCGACCCGCCCGATCACACGCGCCTGCGCGGCCTGGTCAATCGCGGCTTCACGCCCAGCGCCATCGAAGGCCTGCGCCCACGCGTCGCCGCCTTCGTCGAGGAGCTGCTGGCGGCGATGCCGAAGTCCGGCACCTTCGATTTCGTGCCGGCCTTCGCCTATCCGCTGCCGGCGCGGGTGATCGCCGAGCTGATCGGCGTGCCCGAAAGCATCCTCGAAGACCTCAAGCGCTGGTCCGACGGCTTCGCCACCTCGACCGCCGGTACCGGCGAGGACCTGTTCCGCCGCGCCGCGATCGCGACCAGCGAGATGGGTGCCTACCTCCACGACTTCATCGCCAATCGTCGCAAAAATCCGGGTCAAGCCATCATCGACACCCTGATCGACGCCCGCGACGGTCAGGACCGGCTGAGCACCGACGAGATCGCGGCCAACCTGATCCTATTCCTGGTCGCCGGCCACGAGACCACGACCAACCTGCTGTCCAACGGCCTGCGCACCATGCTGCGCAATCCCGCCGTGCTCGAGGATCTGCGCGCCAACCTCGACGATCAGGCGCTGGTGCGCAACACGGTCGACGAGATGCTGCGCTACGATGGCGCGCTGTTCATGAGCATGCGCGTGGCGCTGCAATCCTTCGACTGGCATGGCCGCTCGATCGAGGCTGGCCAGCGCGTGTTCCTCTATCACCTCTCGGCCAATCGCGATCCACGCCAGTTCGAGGAACCCGATCGCTTCGACATAAGGCGCAAGGACGCCTCACGCCATATCGCCTTCGGCTACGGCATCCATTTCTGCCTTGGCGCGCCGCTGGCGCGGCTCGAGGTCGAGGTCGCGTTGCCGGCGCTGCTGCGGCGCTACCCCGACCTCGCGCTGGTCGATGAGGCGGTGGCGTGGAAGACCAACTTCGTGCTGCGCGGCCCGACCTCGCTGATGCTCCGCGCATGACGGCGACCGCCGCTATCTACTATCGCGCCGATGAGTTCGATCCCTACAAGCGGATGATGGGGCGCCAGGTCGCCAGCGACGCCTTCCTGCGCGCGCTGGCGCGGCATGACCCCTCGACGTCATTCTCGATCTACGCCGCGCGCCAGGAGGACGTCGACAGCTTCCGTACGTTAGTCGAGGCCGAGGCGCCCGCTGTTGCAGGCCGCTCCTATCGCCTGATCCGTCAGGGTGACTCCCAAGGGCTGGCGCAGGCCGGCTGCCTGTTCCGGCCCGATCCTGTGCTGCACGATGAGGCCTGGACGCGCCGCTTCGGCGACCCGCGCGCCTATTCGCTGAGCGGCGTGACGCACACGCTGTCGTCCGTCGGCGCGCAACGCGCATTGGCCTATTACGTCACCGCGCCCTACGAGGAGTGGGACGCGGTGATCTGCACCTCGCACGCCGTGCGCCGCGTGGTCGGTCGCATCATCGAGGAGAAAGCCGCGTATCTCTCGGAGCGCTTCGGCGTCACGGTGCCGGCGAACGCCCGTCTGCAATTGCCGGTGATTCCGCTGGGCGTGCACACCGACGCCTTCGACACGACGACGCCAGCCATGCGCCAGGCACGCGCACGTCGCCGCCGCGAGATCGGCGCCGGCGACGACGACATCGTGGCGCTGTTCGTCGGGAGGTTGGCGTTCCATGCCAAAGCCAATCCGCTGCCGATGTATACGGCGCTGGAAGCGGCGGCGAAACGTACCGGCAAGCGCATCCACCTTGTGCAGGCTGGCTGGTTCGGCACCGACTACATCGAGCGCGGCTTCAAGGACGGCGCGGCGACGCTATGCCCCTCGGTGCGCTGCCACTTCCTCGAGGGTCGCGACCCCAGGGTGCGCGCCGACATCTGGGCGGTCGGCGATTTCTTCACCTCGCTGGTCGACAACATTCAGGAGACCTTTGGCCTGGCGCCGATCGAGGCGATGGCCGCTGGCCTGCCGGTCGTGGTCGCCGACTGGGACGGCTATCGCGAGACGGTGCGCGACGGCGTCGACGGCTTCCTGGTGCCCACGACCATGACCCCACCCGGCTTCGGCGCCACCATGGCCTATCGCCATTTCGGCGGACTCGACAGCTACGACGCCTATGTCAGCGCCGCCGCGCTCAACGTCGCCGTCGACGCCACCAAGGCCGAGGAAGCCTATGTCGCGCTGATCGAGAACGCCGATCTGCGCCGCCGCATGGGCGAGGACGGCAAGCGCCGTGCGCACGAGACCTTCGCCTGGTCGCGAATTTATGGTCTCTATCGCGCGCTGTGGGGCGAACTGGCCGATCGTCGCACCAAGGCGCCTGCGGCCGCGCGCGGCCCCAACCCGCTGCACCCCGAACCCTTCAGGCTGTTCGCGCACTACCCGACCTATGTCTTCGGCGCGCGCTCCCGCATCCGCGCGGTCTCGACCGATGCCGAGACATGGCGCCGCACCCTGGCCTCGCCGCTGCTGTCGGGCACCGGCGTGCATTTCCTTCCAGCGACCGAGATCGAGCGCTTGCGCACGGCGATCACGACATCGCCTGGCGCGTCCGTCGCAGAGCTGCTCGAGGCCGTCGAACGCGGCCGCCGCGATGGCGCCATCCGCACGCTTTCGCTGCTCGCCAAGGCCGGCCTGATCGTCATCGACGACCGTATCGCCGTGCCGGATCGGCCCAAGCCGCTCGACTGAGGCTCGCGAGGCCGGAGCGTCACCGGTATAATCGGCCGTTTTCGCCCCTCTGCCCAACGGACAAGACAATCCAATGACAGCTTCCGCCGCCTACGACGTGCTGGGCATCGGCAATGCCATCGTCGACGTGCTCGCGACGACCGACGACGAGTTCCTGAACCTCAACAAGCTGGCCAAGGGCGCGATGTCGTTGATCGACGCCTCGCGCGCCGAGGCGCTCTACGCCGCGATGCGCGACGCGGTCGAGATCTCCGGCGGCTCCTGCGGCAACACCGTCGCCGGCATCGCCTCGCTCGGCGGCACGGCCGCCTATATCGGCAAGGTGCGCGATGACGCGCTCGGCTGGACCTTCCGCCACGACATTCGCGAGGCCGGCGTGAGCTTCGACACGCCGCCGTCGACCGAAGGCCCGCCCACCGCGCGCTGTCTGATCTTCGTCACGCCGGACGCGCAGCGCACGATGAACACCTATCTCGGCGCCTGCGTCACCTTGGGGCCGGAGGATATCGACGAGGCGCGCGTCGCCGCGGCCAAGGTCACCTATGTCGAGGGCTACCTGTGGGACCCGCCGCGCGCCAAGGAGGCGGTGCGCAAAGCCTTCGCCGCCGCGCACGCCGCCGGCCGCGAGGTGTCGATCACGCTCTCGGACTCATTCTGCGTCGACCGCTGGCGCGACGAGTTCAACGCGCTGATCCGCGATCAGATCGACATCCTGTTCGCCAATGAGAGCGAGATCTTCTCGCTCTACCAAGTGAAGACCTTCGACGAGGCGCTGCAGCGCGCCCGCGCCACCGGCAAGATCGTGGCGTTGACCCGCGGCGCCAAGGGTTCGGTGATCGTCAAGGGCGACGAGATCCACGTCGTCGACGCGGCCAAGGTCGCCAAGGTGGTCGACACCACCGGCGCCGGCGATCTCTACGCCGCCGGCTTTCTCTATGGCTATACGCGCGGCATGCCTCTGGCCGAATGCGCGCGCATCGGCGGCTTCGCCGCCGGGGAGGTGATCAGCCATGTCGGTGCGCGTCCACTGGTGCCCCTGAAAACCCTGATCTGACGGCCGCCGCCGATGGCCGATGAAACCGCTACAGCGCGCCGGCCGGGGTGGATCGAAGCGATCCTGTCGTATCGCCACGGCAGCGTGCGCGCGGCGCTGTTTCTCGGCTTCTCCAGCGGCCTGCCGCTGCTGCTGGTGTTCGGCACGCTGTCGGCGCGGCTGCGCGAGACCGGCGTCGATCGCACGACGATCGGATTCATCTCGTGGGTGGCGCTGGCCTACGCCTTCAAGTTCGCCTGGGCGCCGCTGGTCGATCGCCTGGCGCTACCGCCGCTGACCACGCTCCTGGGCCGACGGCGGGGCTGGATGCTGCTGGCGCAGGCCGTCATCGTCGGCGGCGTGATCGCCATGGCACAGTTCGATCCCCGCACCGACCTACGGCCGCTGGTGATCGCCGCGGTGATCGTGGCCTTCGCCTCGGCGACGCAGGATATCGCCGTCGACGCCTGGCGCATCGAGGCCACCGGTCCCGACCTGCAGGGGCCGACCGCCGGCGCCTATCAGCTTGGCTACCGCATCGCCATCCTCTCGGCCGGCGCTGGTGCGCTCTACGCCGCCGAGATCTACGACTGGACCATCGCCTATCTCGCGATGGCCGCGCTGGGCATGGTGGGCATCGTCACGACCCTGCTGATCCGCGAATCGCCACGGCCGGTGGCGACGGCGGAAAAGCCTCTGCTCGATGCACCAGGTGATCCGCTGTCACGCATTGGCGCCTGGCTGATGACAGCGGTGGTCGGCCCCTTCGTCGATTACTTCCAGCGCATGGGCTGGCTGGGCCTGGCGATCCTCGCCTTCATCGCGTTGTTCCGCATCAGCGATATCACCCTGGGCGTGATGGCCAACCCGTTCTACATCGACATGGGCTTCTCGAAATCCGACATCGCTTCGGTCACCAAGCTCTACGGCTTCTGGCTGTCGGTGGCCGGCGCACTGGCCGGCGGCGTGATCGTGGCCCGCTATGGCGTGCGCGCGCCGCTGATCTGGATGGCCTTGCTGCTGCCGCTGACCAACCTGCTCTTCGCACTGCTCGCCGCGCGTGGCGCGCCCGATCTGTGGCTGCTGGCGGCGACGATCTCGGCCGACAACTTCGTGACGGGCATCTCCGGCTCGGTGTTCATCGCCTATCTCTCAGGCCTGACCAACACCGCCTATACGGCCACCCAATACGCCCTGTTCACCTCGCTGATGCTGCTGCCCGGCAAATTCCTCGGCGGCTGGTCGGGCGCTATCGTCGACTGGGCGGAAGCCAACAGCCGCAAGATGCCGCTGATCGGCGATCTGCTGATGGTGCTGTCGGTGACGCCCAAGCACGAGGGCTATGTCGTGTTCTTCATTTACACGACGCTGGTCGGCCTGCCGGCCGTGATCCTGTCGATCTGGCTGGCGCGCCGCACGATGGCGACGCCAGGGACGGCGGGATGACCATCCGCAACTTCGAGGCCCTGTTCCGGCCGACATCCATCGCCGTGATCGGCGCCAGCTCCCGCCCCGGCGCCGTCGGCGCGCTGATCGCGCGCAACCTGCAGGCCGGTGGCTTCAACGGCCCGATCTGGCTGGTCAACCGCAACCGCCGGCCGTGTGGCGGTCAGCCGACGCTCCGCAGCATCGGCGACCTGCCGGCCACACCCGATCTCGCGATCCTGAGTGTGCCCGTCGATCAGGTCGCCGCCTCGATCGCAGCCCTCGCCAAGCGCGGCACGCGCGCCGCCGTCGTCATCACCGACGGCCTCGACGAGGCGCAGCGTGCGGCCGTGCTGAACGCCGCGCGGTCGAACACCATGCGCGTCGTCGGGCCGAACTGCCTGGGCGTCATGATGCCGTCGCTGGGCGTGAACGCGACCTTCGCTCATCGCATGGCGCTCAAGGGCGGCCTGGGTTTCGTCAGCCAGTCCGGCGCGGTGATCACCGCGGCGGTTGATTGGGCGAGCGCGCGCAACATCGGCTTCAGCCACGTGGTGTCGCTCGGCGAGATGAGCGACGTCGATTTCGGCGACATGCTCGACTGGCTGGCGCTCGACCAGGCGACCACGGCGATCCTGCTGCATGTCGAATCGATCACCAACGCGCGCAAGTTCATGTCGGCGGCGCGTGCCGCGGCGCGGTCCAAGCCGGTGATCGTGCTGAAGGCTGGCCGCAGCGAGGCCGCGGCGCGCGCCGCGCATGCCCATGTCGGCGCGCTGGCCGGCGCCGACGCGGTCTACGACGCCGCCTTCCGGCGCGCCGGCATGTTGCGTGTCGAGGACCTCGACGGACTGTTCGAGGCCACGGCTAGCCTGGCCTCGAGCCGACCGCTGTTCGGCGACCGGCTGGCGATCCTCACCAATGGCGGCGGCCTGGGCGTGCTGGCGGCCGACGCGCTGATCGAGGCCAAGGGCCGCCTCGCCGAGTTCACGCCGGAAACACTGGCGAAGCTCGATGTGCGCCTGCCATCGACCTGGTCGCGCGGCAATCCCGTCGACATCCTGGGCGACGCGCCGGCGGAGCGCTACGAACACGCGCTGGAAACGTTGCTCGCAGATACCGGCGTCGACGCCGCGCTGGTGTTGAACTGCCCGACAGCGGTGACGCCAGGCGAGGACTCGGCGCGCGCCGTCGTCGCCGCGGCCTCACGGACGCGCAAGCCGGTGCTGACAAGCTGGGTGGGCGCCGAGGCGCAGGTCGAGGCGCGCAAGGTGCTACTCGCGGCCAACCTGCCGGGCTACGAGACGCCACGCCAGGCGGTGCGCGGTTTCATGGATCTGGTGACCTGGCGACGCAACCGCGTGGCGCTGATGGAGACGCCGCCGTCGCAGCCCGAGGCGTTCGCGCTCGACATCGCCGCGGCGCGTGCCGTCATCGCCGCCGCACGCGCGCAGGGACGCGATGAGCTGAGCGAGGCCGAGGCCAAGGAGGTACTCGACGCCTGCGCCATTCCGGTGGTCGACACCGTTGTCGCGCGCAGCCCCGAGGACGCGGTCGGCGCGGCCGCGCGAATCGGCTCACCGGTGGCGCTGAAGATTCTGTCGCCCGACATCGCCCGCAGAACCGATGTCGGCGGCGTGGCGCTCGACCTGCGCAATGAGGGCGAAGTGCTGCGGGCCGCGTCGGACATGCTGGCGCGCGTCGCGCGCCTGCGGCCGGAGGCGCGTATCGAGGGTTTCGCCGTGCAGCGCATGGTCGAGCGGCGCGATGCCTGGGAGCTGATCGTCGGCCTGACCGAGGATCGAACCTTCGGGCCGGTGGTTCTGTTCGGCCATGGTGGGGCCGCGGTCGAGCGCCTGGCGGACCACGCGCTCGGCCTGCCGCCACTCAACATGAAGCTGGCGCGCGACATGATCGGGGACACGCGTGTCTGGCGCTTGTTGCAGGGTTATGACGGACGGGCGCCCGCGGCGATCGACGTCGTCGCGCTCACCCTGATCAAGGTGGCGCAGATCGCCGCCGAGCTGCCGGAGATCGCCGGGCTGGAGATCAATCCGCTGCTGGCCGATTCGCAGGGCGTCGTGGCGCTGGACGCGCGCATCCGCCTGCGCGCCAGGGATGCGCCGGCCCGCGCGCTCGCCATCCGCCCCTATCCGCGCGGGCTGGAACGCCAGGAGAGGCTGCGCGACGGCCGGGCCTTCACCCTGCGGCCGATACGGCCGGAGGACGAGGACGCGTTGCGCACCATGGGCGAACGGCTTGAGCGCGAGGACATCCGCATGCGCTTCTTCGCGCCGCTGGCGCACCTGACGCACGAGCTCGCCGCGCGCCTGACGCAGATCGACTACGACCGACAGATGGCCTTCGTCGCGCTGAACAGCGAGGGTGAGATCTGGGGCGTGGTGCGGCTGTCGGCCGATCCCGACAATGTCGGCGCCGAGTTCGCTATCATCGTGCGCAGCGATCTCAAGGGCGCCGGGTTGGGCCGCCTGCTGATGGCGCGCATCATCGGCTATGCGCGCCAAAGAGGCCTGGCGCGGCTCGAGGGGCTTGTCCTGCGCGAGAACGAGACCATGCTGGATTTCAGCCGGCACCTGGGCTTCGTCATCACCGGCGTGCCTGATGATCCCACCCTGGTGTGCGTCGTGCTCGAGCTCGGCGGATCAGTGCCGGGCGGCGAGCCCGCCATCGACGGTGAAGACGACGCCGCTGGTGTAGGCTGAGCGATCCGAGGCGAGGAACACCGCGAGATCGGCGATCTCCTGCGGCTCGCAAGGCCGGCCCATCGGCAGGTGCTTTGTCAGTTCCGGCCAGCGATCGGGGTTGCCGAACTCCTTCTGGGCCTGCGAGCGCATCAGCGTCACCAGACGGTCGGTGCGCGTCGCAGGCGGGTTGATCGCCACCACGCGCACGCCGCTCTCGATGCTGCGCGAGCCCACCGTGCGGGTGAACATCATCAGCGAGGCGTTGCCCATGCTGCCGGCGGCGTAGTCGTAGTTCGGCATCTCGCCGGCCAGGCCGATGACGTTGACGATCACGCCGCGCTTGCGCGCCTTCATCTCGGTCAGCATGGCGCGCGTCATGTTGATGTAGCCGAAGACCTTGAGGTTCCAGACCTCGCGCCATTTGGCCTCGTCGATGGTCTCGACGTCGCCGCGCGGGATCGCGCCGGCGTTGTTGACCAGGATGTCGACATCCGAACAGGCCTTCACCAGTCCGCGCGCCGCATCGCCGTCGGCGAGGTCGACGGCGTGCAGGTCGACCGAGACATTGAAGCGTTGGCGCAACCTGTTGCGTGCCTCCTCGAGGTTCTGCTGGCTGCGCGCCGCCAGGTGCACGTTGCAGCCTTCAGCGGCGAAGGATTCGGCACAGGCGTAGCCGATGCCCTTCGACCCGCCCGTGATCAGGACCGATTTGCCGGTCAACCTGAGATCCATGATGTCCTCCCCATAGCAGGCGGCCATGATCGAGGACGTGCGCGAAACGATCAACCCGTGCCCAAACGGCACGCAGTCATGCATTTGAAACATATATCATGATGAAAACGCATTGCTGCGATGCAGCATTCCGACTGATCAGACAACTACCCTGACCCATATACTGCAGCTTACCGGCCAAAGACGCCGGAGTTCCCGGGAGGGGCGCTCTAACCCGTATGGAGGTTAGCATGCACCCTGACAAATCCTTCGCCGAGATCCAGGCCCAGATCGACAACGGCACGCTGCGGTATTCGCCCGAAGTGATCGGCGCCATCCAGGCCCATGCCCGCTTGATGCGGACGCTGGAAATGAGCCGGCTGATCGGCCGCGCGCTGAGCGGCTTGGGTGCTCGCCTCGCGGCGGCCGCGACGGCCTTTACCAAGACACCCCGTCCGTCCGCGCGCTGACGCCGGATTTCGAGAAAGGATCAGCACAATGGCAGCCACCACCGACTCATTCCTTGGCACCGCTGTCGCGCGGCGGGCCGCGGCCTCGCCGCTCAGCGGCATCATCGGCACCCTGCGCCTGTGGCGCCGGCGCTCGATCGAACGCGCGATGCTGGCGCGCATGACCCAGCGCGACATCGCCGACATCGGCATGACCGAAGCCGATGTCCTGTACGAGATGGACAAGCCGTTCTGGCGTTCATGACGCCCGGCTCTTTCCAACCTGACACCGCAAGACGCGCGGCAGCGATGCCGCGCGTCCGTCTGTCTTTCGCGTCCCGAAGCCGTTAAACCCCCGGTCCCGATCATGCCGCGAGACAGCGATTTGCCCGCGCCTTCCGCACAGACTGTCGACCGTCGGCTGACCCCGGGGCTGATCGCGGTGCTGGCGATGCTGACGGCGTTCACGCCGATGTCGATCGACATGTACCTGCCGGCGTTCCCGACCATCCGCGGCGACTTCCAAGCCAGCGCTTCGCAGATCCAGCTCAGCCTCTCCGCCTTCATGCTGGCCTTCGGTTTCGGCCAGATCTTCTACGGCCCACTCGGCGACTATTTCGGCCGCAAGCCGGTGCTGATCGCCGGCGTCGTGCTCTATATCGGCTCCAGCGCCTTGTGCGCGCTGGCCGACAACGCCAACCAGCTGGTGGCGCTGCGCATCGTCCAGGGCCTGAGCGCCGGCGCTGCGCCCGTGATGGCGCGCACCATGGTGCGCGACCTCGCCGAGCGCGATCGCGCGGCGCAGGTGATGTCGATCCTGATGGCCTCGGTCAGCATGGCGCCGATGCTGGCGCCGCTGATCGGCAGCGTGGTGATGGACCTGTTCGGCTGGCGCGCGATCTTCCTGACGCTGGCGCTGTTCGGCGCGCTGGCGCTCATCGCCGCCAGCCTGAAGCTCGAGGAGACGCTGCGGCCGGAGCTGCGCGGTCCGCTGAACCTTGGCGGCATCCTGAAGCGCTTCGGCGAGTTGCTGAGCACGCGCACCTATATGGGCTATGCGCTGACCACCGGCTTCCTGTTCGGCGCCATGTTCTCGTTCATCTCGGTGTCGTCCTTCGTGCTGATCGAGATCTACAAGCTCGGGCCGACGACCTACGCGCTGGTGTTCGGCGCCTCGGTGCTGGCGATGACCATAGCGGCCACCATCAACAGCCGCATCACGCGCCGCATCGGTGCCGACGTCGCGCTGCGCCGCGCCTGCTGGCTGCCGGCCATCGCCGGCGTGCTGCTGATCATCTACGGCGTGATCGAGTCGCGCACCGGTGCGCTGGGCTGGGTGCCGATCCCGCTGCTGTCGATGTGCATGATCTCGGGCATGGCCTTCGTCGCGCCCAACGCCACCGCCTGCGCGCTGCAGCGCTACCCGCACATGGCCGGCGCCGCCGCTTCGCTGCTGGGCGTGGTGCAGTTCGGCTGCGGCTCGCTGTTCGGCGCGCTGGTCGGTCTGCTGATGAACGGCAGCGTGCTGCCCATGACGGTCTTCATGGGTCTGGGCGGCCTGCTCTGCTTCGCCGCGCATCGGTTGCTCGTACGCGCGTGACGGCGTGATACTCCCGGCGATCGACCGGGAGCATCGCATGACCTTCTCCATCCTCGCCCGCTGCCCGCGGACGCGCATGCTGGGCATCGCAACCGCCACACGCTCCTTCGCCGTCGGCAGCCGCGTGCCCTTCGCCGCCGCGCGGCTGGGCGTGGTCGCGATCATGGCCAAGGCCGATGCGCGGCTCGGCCAATTCGCGATGAGCCGGCTCACCGCCGGCTACAAAGCGCAGGCGGCGCTCGACGCCGTGGTGGGCAACGACTCCTGGCCTGAGTACCGCCAGCTCGCGATCATCGACGACGACGGCGCCATCGCCGTGCGCACGGGCGGCGACGCGGTCGCCTGGGCCGGCCACGACGTCAGCGACAATCTCGTCGTGCTGGGCAACGTGCTGCCCGGCCGCCAGACCATCGATGCGATGAAGGCGCGCTTCCGCGCGACGACGGACCAGCCGTTCGAGGACCGCCTGCTGATGGCGCTGGAGGCCGGCCGCGACGCCGGCGGCCAGATCGGCGGCCAGGTATCGTCGGCGATCCTCGTCTACGACCAGGACCGCTTCGCGCGCATCGACCTGCGCGTCGATCAGCACGAGGAGCCGGTCGGCGAGCTGCGCCGCGTCTTCGAGGCATATCGGCCCTACATCCCTTACTACGTCCAGCGCCAGCGCGATCCACGCGTGCCACCGTGGCACGAGTGGAAGCCGTAGGCTTCGTCAGCGGAACGCCATCCACAACAGCGAGACACCGGCGACCAGCATCACGCCATCGATCAGCAGGCGGAAGGTTTCGGGCTTCATGCCCGATACGAAACGCTTGGCGACAAACGCGCCGATCATCAGCGACCCGCCGACAATCAGCCCATTGATGATCGCCTCCATCGGCAGCGCGCCGGAGGCCCGGAAGGTCACCACCTTGCTGAGAAAGACGAAGATCGAGGTCGCGGCCTCGGTGGCAAGGAAGGCGCCCTTGACCAGGCCATAGGCGGAGATCGCCGCGACATTGAGCGGACCGGTCGAGGCGACGATGCCGGTGAGGAAGCCGATCGCCGCGCCGACGATCGCCAGATTCCAGAGGCCGAGCTTGACGTTGCGCGAAGCCAGCCAGCGCCGCGCCGGGATCATCAGGATGAAGAACGCGCCCAGCGCCACGTCGACGATCTGCGCCGGTAGCGCCAGCAAGGTGCGCGCGCCCAGCGCCGCGGCGGGAATGCCGGTCAGCGCATAGACGGCGGTGGCCTTCCAATCGGTCTCGCGCCACCACGCCATGACCTTGGCGGCGTTTCCCAGCAGCGAGGCGACGGCCATGATCGGCACCGCCTGTTGCGGGCCATACTGCGCCACCAGGATCGGGATCAGGATGATCGAGGCGCCGGTGCCGACGATGCCGCTGACCGTGCCGGCGACCAGCCCGACCGCCAGCACGAAGAGCAGCTCCAGCACGGGGCCGACCATTCAGCGCCGCAGATCGATCATCTCGACGACACCTTGATCGGTCCCTACCGCGAGGCTCCAGCCGCCCGGCGACCACGCCAGCGCGCTGACCTGGCCGTCGCCGGCCAGCTTGATCACCGCGCTGCGCTTGGTCTTGCAGTCACCGAGCTGCACCTCGCCGGTGTCGAAGCCGGCGGCGATGAAGGAATCGGCGGGGTGGCTAGCGATCGCCGTCATGATGCCGGCCCCCTCGTCGCCAAACTGGATCGGCGGCTTGCCTTCCGGCCCCTTGCCAGCGAAGGGCCAGCCGGTGAACAGGCTGGTCGCGGTGCCGAACAGGAAGCGCGCGTCTTGCGACCAGGCGAGCTGCTTCACCTTCACCGGGTAGCCCGACATCTGCATGTCCTTGCCCGTCGCCAGGCGCCAGACATGCAGCGCGTTGTCCTGCGTGCCGGTGGCGATGAACTTCGCGTCCGGGCTATAGCTGACCGTGACGTGCGAGCCCTTCCATTCCAGCGTGCGCGGCGCCGCATCGGCCGGCTTCAACACATGGATGGTGACGCCGCCATAATGCGCCGCCACGAGGCGCGAGCCGTCGGGGCTGAAGTCGATGTCGGCGACGGTGCTGGGATGCGGCCCCAGCACGCGGCGACCGCTCGGGCCGTGCACGACGATCTCCTTGCCGGCGACCACGGCGAAGGTGCCGGATTTCGCGTGCGACGCCAGTCGCTCAAGCCAACGCCCCTTGAAGGTCTCGATCTCCCCTACCGCATCGCCGTGGCGCAACAACCGGCCGTCGTCGCCGCCGCTGATGAAACCGTCGCCCGCGGGATCGGCGACGATCGCCAGCGCCACGCCTTGATGCGCCGGCGCCGGCGGTGACGGCAGCGCATCGTTGGTCGCGTCGATGCGCCAGACGCGGCCGTCGCCGCCGGCTACGCCCAGCGTTCGGCCGGTACGGTCGTAGGTCAGCCCGCTGACCCAGGCGCCGGTCTCGATACGTCGGCGCGGCGGCAGTTGCTGCGCGAAGCTCGGTGCGCTCATCGCGTGACGCAGGCCGCGAAGCCGCGCTGGAGCTGCTCCGCATCGAGCTTGCGGCCGATGAAGACCAGCTTGCTCATGCGCTTCTCGCCATCCTTCCAGGGGTTGCCCCAGTCGCCGTCCATCATCATGTGCACGCCCTGAAAGACGTACTTCTTGGGCTCGCCGGAGATATCGAGGATGCCCTTGCTGCGAAAGATGTCGGCGCCGAACTCGCGCAGGATGGTCGAGATCCAGCGCTGGAATTTCTGATCGTCGATCGGCTTGTCGCTGGTCAGCGAGATGCTGCCGATGTTCTCGAGATGATGATGGTGGTCATGGTGATGATCGTGGGTGGGATCATCGCAATGCTCATGGTCGTGATCGTGGTCATGGTGGTGGTGACCCGCCTCGAGGAAGTCCGGCTCGATCTCGAGGATGCGCTTCAGGTCGAAGGCACGGCGGTCGAGGATCTCGGCCAGCGCCACCGCGCTCTTCTGCGTGCGGTGCAGCCGGGCGTAAGGGTTGATCTGCCGCAGCCGCGCCTCGACCCTGGCCAGCTCCTCCGGCGTCACGAGGTCGGTCTTGTTGAGCAGGATCACGTCAGCGAAGGCCGCTTGCTCGCGCGCTTCGACGCCGTCGTCGACATGCAGCAGGAAATGGCGCGCGTCGACCACGGTGACGATGGCGTCGAGCCGCGCGCGCGTGCGCACCTCGTCGTCCTGGAAGAAGGTCTGCGCCACCGGACCGGGATCGGCCAGGCCGGTGGTCTCGACGATGATGCCGTCGAGCGTGCCCGGCCGCTTCATCAGCCCGCCGATAACGCGGATCAGATCGCCGCGCACGGTGCAGCAGATGCAGCCGTTGTTCATCTCGAAGATTTCCTCGTCGGTGCCGACGACGATGTCGTTGTCGATGCCCAGCTCGCCGAACTCGTTGATCACCACGGCGTATTTGCGCCCGTGGTTCTCGGTGAGGATGCGGTTCAGCAGCGTGGTCTTGCCGGCGCCGAGATAGCCGGTCAGCACGGTCACGGGGACTTGGGACATCGGGAACTCTCCTGCAGGCCGATCACGGGAATAGCGTCGGCCGGCGGTTCAGTCCAGTTTCGGACTCAGACCGAGGGGTAGGGCTATCGCATCTGGCGGCCACACACTCTTACCTTCCCCCGCTGGCGGGGGAAGGTGGCAGCGCGAAGCGCTGACGGATGGGGGTGGCTCGCGCGGCCAGACAAGATCTGTCCTGAGACATCTCGTACGTCTTCGACAGCCACCCCCATCCGCCCTTCGGGCACCATGATTCTTGCCGGATGCGATCGTCCAACCTTTCACCGACAAGGGTGATTCAGGGTAAGGTGCCCGCCGAGGGGATAGGAGTCACCGCGGCCAAGGCATGGACAGCAACCTCTTCAAGTATGTCTGGCGCAACAGCAGGCCCGAGCAGCTCGTCATCCTGGGCCTGGTCGTGCTGGCGCAGGTGTTTTATTTCGCCTCGCTGAACATCCCCAAGACCATCGTCAACGACGGCATCGAAGGCAAGGCGTTCAGGAACGCCCAGACGGTGTCGTTCCTGCGTATCGACCTGCCGGTGCCGGCTTTCATCTCGGATGTCGGCTCGATCCGCCTCTTCGACGGCCTGTCGCTGGCGCAATGGCCCTACCTGGTGGGCATGAGCTGCCTGTTCCTGGTGATGGTCACCATCAACGGGCTGTTCAAGAAGACCATCAACACCCAGAAGGGCCGCATGGGCGAGCGCATGCTGCGCCGCCTGCGCTTTCAGCTCTACGACCGCATCCTGCTGTTCCCGCCGGCCCACTTCCGCAAGGTCAAGCAGGCCGAGCTGGCGGGCATGATCAACAACGAGATCGAGCCGCTCGGCGGCTTCATCGGTGACGCCTATATCCAGCCCGCCTTCCTCGGCGGCCAGGCGATCACGGCGCTCTTGTTCATCATGCTCCAGAACATCTGGCTGGGCCTGATCGTGATCGCCGTGCTGGCGGTGCAGGCCTTCATCATCCCGAAGCTGCGGCGCAAGATCGTCGCGCTGGGCAAGCAGCGCCAGATCACCGCCCGGCAATTCTCCGGCCGCGTCGCCGAGACGGTCGACGGCGTGCAGGAAGTGCACGTCCACGCCGCCTCGAACTACGAACGCGCGGACATCGTCGGCAGATTGGGCCGGATCTTCCACATCCGCTTCGAGCTCTTCCAGCGCAAGTTCACCGCCAAGTTCCTCAACAACCTCCTGGCGCAGACGACGCCGTTCCTGATCTACCTGATCGGCGGCTATTTCGTGTTGTTCGGCGACATGCAGGTGGGCGCCGTGGTCGGTGTGTTGCTCGCCTACAAGGACCTGCCCGGCCCGGTGAAGGAGCTGATCGACTGGGACCAGCAGCGCCAGGACATGCAGCAGCGCTACGAGCAGGTGATCGAGCAGTTCGAGCCCGACGGCATGCTGGCGCCCGAGCTGCAGGCGATCCCCGCCGCCGCCGCGCCGCCGCTGAGCGGCGAGGTCCAGCTCAACGGCGTGGCCCTGGCCGAGGAAGGCGGCACGCCTGTGCTCGACGCCGTCACGCTCAGCTTCCCGATCGGCCGCAAGGTAGCCGTGGTCGGCGCCGCCGGCGGCGGCAAGGAGGCGCTTGCGCAGGTCGTCGCCCGGGTGGCGCATCCGACCGGCGGCGGCGTGGCGATCGGCGGCAAGACCCTGGCGGACCTGCCCGAAGCGGTGACCGGCGCGCGCCTGTCCTATGTCGGCCAGGACGTCTACCTGCTGCCGGTGACGATCCGGGAGAACATCCTCTACGGCCTGAAGTTCCGGCCGCGCGGACCTGCGGCCTACGACGGCGCCGCCCTGAAGCAACGCGAGACCGAGGAGCGCGAAGCCCGGCGCGCCGGCAACCCGGTACTTGATGTCGCCGCCGACTGGGTCGACTACGAGGCCGCCGGCGCCACCGGCCCGCACGACATCGATCAGCGCATCATCGAGGCGCTGCGCGTCGTCGAGCTCGAGGCCGATGTTTATCGCTACGGCCTGCGCGGCACCATCGATCCCGCGCAGCGCCCCGCGGTGGCCGACTCGATCCTCAAGGCGCGCGCCGAGCTGCACAGCCGGCTCGCCGATCCGGCCTTCGCCGGCCTGGTCGAGCCCTTCAACCGAGACCGCTACAACCGCAACATGTCGGTGGCCGAGAACGTGCTGTTCGGCACGCCGGTGGGCCGCACCTTCGATCCCGAGAATATCACCGCCAACCCCTACATGCGCCGAGTGCTGAACGAGCTGGAACTCGCCACGCCACTGGCCGAGATGGGCGTCGAGATCGCCCGCACCATGGTCGAGCTGTTCGCCGACCTGCCCGCCGGCCATCCCTTCTTCGAGCAATTCAGCTTCATCACCGCCGAGGAGCTGCCGGATTACCGCGCCCTGCTCACCCGGCTGAGCGGTCGAACCGTCGCAGATCTCTCGTCCGAGGAGCGCGCGCGCTTGCGGGCGCTGCCCTTCCGCTACATCGAGGCGCGCCATCGCCTGGGCCTGATCGACGAGGCGATGGAGCAGCGCCTGCTGACCGCGCGGCACGCCTTCGCCAACGGCCTGCCGCCGGAATACGCAGCGGACATCGAGTTCTACGACGCCGCGCGCTACAACGGCGCCGCCACCCTGCAGGACAACATCCTGTTCGGCCGTCTCATCTATGGCCAGGCGCAGGGCGCCGACCGGGTGGGCGATTTGATCGCCGAGGTGCTCGACGGCTTGGGCGTGCGTGCCGCCGTGGTCCAGGTCGGGCTCGACTACAATGTCGGCGTCGCCGGCAAACGCCTGTCGGCCGGCCAACGCCAGAAAGTCGGCATCGCCCGCGCCCTGGTCAAGCGGCCGGACCTGCTGGTGCTCAACGAGCCCACCGCGGTGCTCGATGCCGCGACGCAACAGCGCCTGCTCGACAAGATTCTGGCGGCGCGCGGCGCGCTGGGCGTGCTGTGGACGCTCAGCCGCACCGCGCAAGCGGAACGCTTCGACGAGGTGATCGTCATGCAAGGCGGGCGGATGACGGCGCGCGGCGCGCCGTCGGAGCTGTCGAGCGACAAGACCTACACCGACCTTTTGGCGGCCGGGTGATTGCACAGGGGACCAACCATGAGCATCCACGAGGAAGTCGAACTGCTGAAGGGCGTGCCGCTGTTCGCCAAGCTGGAGCCCAACAAGCTGAAGCTGCTGGCCTTCACCAGCGAGCGCCTGACCTTCGCGCCCGGCCAGGAGCTCTGCCACCAGGGCGATATCGGCGATGCGATGTATGTCGTGCTGGGCGGCGCGGCCGACATCATCATCGACACACCGTCGGGCCCGCTCAAGGTCGCCGAGCTGAAGAAGAACGGCTTCGTCGGCGAGATCGCCATATTGTGCGACGTGCCCCGCACCGCCACGGTGACGGTGCGCGAGACGCTGACGGCGCTGAAGATCACCAAGGAGCTGTTCTTCCGCATGGTCACCGAGTTCCCGACCATGGCGGTCGAGATCATGCGCGAGCTCGCCCACCGTCTCGACGACACCAACCGCCAGCTCAGCGCGATGAGAGCCAGGGCCGCCTGATTTTCACCCGATGAGCCGCCTCGACTCCTTCATTCGCCGCATGCAGGCGCAGCGCGATTGCCTCAACCATGTGGCGCCGCTGGTGCGCGCGATGCCGGGCCCGATCCTCGAGGTCGGCCTGGGCAACGGCCGCACCTACGATCATCTGCGCGAGCTTTTCCCCGGCCGCGCCATCCACGTCTTCGAGCGCGAGGTGCACGCCCATCCTGATTGCGTGCCGCCCGACCGGTTCCTGTTTCTCGGCGATGCGCGCGAGACCACGGCTAGCGCTTGCCGCCAGTTGGAAGGCGCCGCGGCGCTGATCCACTCCGATCTCGGCACCGGCGATCACGCCGCCAACACGGAGATGGGCCGGTGGCTGGGGCCGGCGCTCGACCGGCTGCTGGCGCCCGGCGGCTATGTCGTGGCCAACCAGCCGCTCGACGTCGCGCGCTGGGTCGCCCTGCCGGAGCCCGACGGCGTGCCGCGCGGCCGCTACTTCCTCTACCGCGCCGGCTAGCGCCGGATCAGGCGCAACAGCACCAGCAGCACGATGGCGCCCAGCACGGCGCCGAAGAAGCCCGCCGTCTGGCCGGGCTGGTAGATGCCCAGCGCCTGGCCGCCATAAGTGGCGAGGATCGAGCCGACGACGCCCACGACGGTCGTGGCGAGAAAGCCGCTGACATCGCGGCCGGGCAACAGAAACTTCGCGATCAGGCCAACGAAGAAGCCGATGACGATCGTGAGCAGAAGCGTACCGATATCCATTCTTTTCCCTCCGGTCGGGCCAGCCGACCATCCATCCTATCATCCGCGCCCCGTGCATCGCTTCCGTGACAGGATCGCCGAGCACGGCGGCCGCCGGCTTGGCTACAGTCGCCGCCCAAGGAAACAATCGCCGGGGAGTACAACGCCGTGACCGACGAAGCGCTGCCGCTGCAGGGCATCCGGGTGCTCGATGTCAGCTCCTTCATCGCCGCGCCGGCCGCCGCCGTGGTGCTGGGCGACTGGGGCGCCGACGTCATCAAGATCGAACCGCCGGGCGCCGGCGATCCGCACCGTCAGAGCTGGCGCAACGCCAGCTATCCGCAGGCCAACGTCAACTTCACCTGGCAGCTCGACGCCCGCAACAAGCGATCGCTGGCGCTCGACCTGAAAGCGCCCGAAGGCCACGCCGCGCTGTTGCGCCTGATCGCCCAGGCCGACGTCATGATCATCAATTTCCCGCCGCCGGTACGCGAGCGGCTGAAGCTCAGCTGGGAGGATATCGAGCCGGTCAACCCGCGCCTGATCTACTTCTCGCTCACCGGCTATGGCGAGAGCGGTCCCGACCGCGACCGGCCGGGCTTCGACGTCACCGCCTTCTTCGCCCGCTCCGGCATCCTCGACGCGGCGCGCTACGAAGGCCAGCCGCCGCATTTCTCGCTGCCGGCGCAGGGCGACCGCGCCACCGCCATGACCATCGTCTCGGCGATCATGATCGGCCTGTTCCGCCGCGAGCGCACCGGCAAGGGCGGCTGGACCGGCACCTCGCTCTACGCCAACGGCGCCTGGTCCAACGGCACGCTCACCCAGGCTGCGATGCTGGGCGCCACCCTGCCGCCACGCCCGCCGCGCGAGCGCGCGCGCTCGGCGCTGGGCCAGCAATACGTGACCAGGGACGGCCGCTGGTTCCTGCTGATCGCCAATCCCGAGGAGAAGCACTGGCCCAACATCGCCCGCGGGCTCGGCCACGCGGCGTGGATCGACGACCCACGCTTCCTCGACCGCAACGCGCGGCGCATCCACGCGGTCACGTTGATGCAGCTGATCGATGCGGAGATCGCCCGCCACGACTGGGCACACTGGTCCGAGGTGCTGACCCGCATCGGCGTGCCGTTCGGCGAGATCGGCCGGGTGATCGACGTCCCCGACGACGAGCAGGCCCTGCACGCCGGCATCGTCGTGCCCTGCGACGGCGAGGGCATCGCGCGTACGCTCAACAACCCGATCCGCCTGGGCTTCGCGCAACCACGCCGCGCCGGCAAGCCGCCTGATGTGGGCGAGCACAGCGAGGCGATTCTCAAGGAGGCGGGCTACGCCGACGCCGAGATCGCGGCGATGAAGGCCAAAGGCGTCGTCGGCTGACCAGTTGACCCGTGCCGGTCCGGCGCGGGAGGGTGACCGCCGCGAGGAACGCCAGAGGACACAATGCCCAACCTGCCAACCTACGAAGTGCACGCCTGCAAATACGCCCATCTGCCGCGCAAGGCGCACGAGGTGCAGATCATGGCCGATCCGCACGACGGCGATCATCCCATGGACTATTTCGTCTGGGTGGCGATCCCGCTGGGCGAGGACGGCAAGCGGCTGGTCGGCGGCCAGCCGATCGTCATCGACACCGGCTTCAGCGAGGCGGTGGGCGCCCAGCGCGGCCGCAAGATGCTGCGCTCGCCTGACCTGACCCTGCGCGACATCGGCGTCGAGCCCGACGACGTGCGCGACGTGATCATCACCCACCTGCACTACGACCATGTCGGCGGCTGGGCGATGTTTCCCAAGGCGCGCTATCACGTGCAGGACACGGAAATGCAGTTCGCCACTGGCCGGCACATGACCAAGAAGCCGTTCCGCCACGCCTACGAGGTCGAGGAAGTGGTGGCGATGGTGCGCCATCTCTACGGCGATCGCGTCGTCTTCCACGACGGCGACGGCGAGATCGCGCCCGGGCTGACGGTGCACCACATCGGCGGCCACACCATGGGCATCCAGTCGGTGCGGGTGTGGACGCGCAACGGCTGGCTCGTGCTGGCTTCCGACGCGGCGCACTACTACTGGGGCATCGAGGACGACAAGCTGTTCGCCATCGTCTTCAACGTCGCCGACATGCTGTCCGGCTATGACAGGCTGAAGAAACTCGCCGACGGCCGCCAGGACATGGTCGTGCCCGGCCACGACGCGCGCGTGATGGACCGCTACCCACCCTCGAGCGCGGCGCTAAAGGGCTGGGCGGTCAGGCTGGATTAGAAACCGCGCGCAACGCCGCCCAGCTCGCCAGCTTGACACGCGGCCGGCCTTCGCGCGCGCCGGTCTCGCTCTCCGCCTTGTCGATACGCAGCCAGCCGGCGGTGTCGATGGTGGCGACACCGCGCGTGGCCAGCAGCGCGTCGAGACCACCGGGCCCGGGCTTCGACGACGGCGCGAGATCGGCTACCAGGCGCTCGGCGACGGCGAAGGAATCGGCGCGACTGGTGGGGATCGTGCCGCTCGGGCCGCGACGCGCCCAGCCGACGACGTAGACATCCGGCAGGCCGCGCACGCGTCCCTCGTCGTTGGCGATCCGGCCACGCTCGGCCGGCAGGCCCTCGGGCACAATCGCGTCGTAGCCGATGCAGGTGATCGCCAGGTCAGCCGGCGCGTAGAAGCCGTCAGCGAAGTTGATGCCGATGATGCGGCCATTCTCGCCGCTGAATGTCAGCGGTGCGTGGTGGAAGCGGAAGGCCAGGGCGATCGGCTTGGCGCCGGGCGCATTGGCGGAGAAGCCGCGCAGCGTCTCGATGTTCTTCTGCTTGCGCACGCGCTCGGGCGTCGGATCGCCATCGGGCGCCGCAGCGTTCGCGACATCGGCGGGGTCGACCAGCGCCACCGCGCGCGCCAATCGGCCCATCTCGTTGAGCTCGTTGATGGTGAAGCTCGCCTCGGCCGGCCCGCGCCGGCCGTAGAGCGTCACCGTCTCCAGCGGCATCGCGGCGATCGCCGCCTGCGCGCGCGGATCGATGTCGGACTTCGCCATCTCCTCGGCGGTCTTGGCGAAGACGCGCGCGACGTCGATGGCGACATTGCCGTTGCCGATCACCGCGACGTGACGCGCCTGCGCGATCGTCTCGGTCAGGTCGACGGCATCGGGATGCGCGTTGAACCAGTCGACGAAGCGCATCGAGCCCATCACACCGTCGAGATCCTCGCCGGAAATGCCGAGCCGGCGATCGCGGCCGCAGCCGGTGGCGATGAGAACCGCGTCGTAGGCCGCGCGCAATTCGTCGAGCGACACGTCGCGGCCCAGCTCCACGCCGCCGACGAAACGCACACCGGGCTTGGCCAGCAGCCGGTCGAACTGGCGCGTCACGCCCTTGGTGCCCTGGTGGTCGGGCGCCACGCCGTGGCGCACCAGGCCAAATGGCGTCGGCAAACGATCGATGATGTCGATGCGCGCGTCGGGCCGCGCGCGGCTGAGCGCGTCGACGGCGTAGAAGCCCGATGGACCGGCGCCGACGACGGCGATGGAAGCGGAGGACTGGGTCATGGCGATCGCCGCGACCTTGGCCGAGGCGCCGGTTGACGGCAAGTAATGTCGCTGTCTTGAGTGGCCCGGCTTTCGAGGGAGCGGACGATGGCATTCGAGCTTTGGCTGGCATTCTGCGCCGCGGCGACGCTGGTGCTGATCATTCCCGGGCCGACCGTGGCGCTGGTGATCGGCTACGCGTTGGGTGAAGGCCGACGCGCGGCATTGGCGATCGTCGCCGGCGTGGCGCTGGGCGATCTGACGGCGATGACCTTGTCGCTGCTGGGCGTCGGCGCCTTGCTCGCCGCTTCGGCCGAGCTGTTCACGGTGTTGAAGTGGATCGGCGCGGCCTATCTGGTGTGGCTCGGCATCAAGCTGTGGCGCGCGCCGGTGAGTGCGGAAGCTGACGCGGCGATCGAGCGGCGACCGGCCTGGACCATGCTGGCGCACGCCTATGCGGTCACCGCGCTCAACCCCAAGAGCATCCTGTTCTTCGTTGCCTTCGTGCCGCAGTTCATGGACGCCGCGGCACCGATCGCGCCGCAGGCGGCGTTGCTCGTAGCCACCTTCGTGACGCTCGCGGCACTCAACGCCGGCCTCTATGCCCTGCTCGCCGGCCGCGCCCGCGGCGCGATCCGCAGGCCCGCGGTGCGTCGCGTGGTGAACCGCGTCGGCGGCGGCGTGCTGATCGGCGCCGGCGTGATGACGGCGATGATCCGCCGCGCGTGAGTCGATCCCCTGTCATCCCGAGCGAAGCGAGGGATCCAGGGTCGGCCTGGATCCCTCGCTCCGCTCGGGGATGACAGCCCGCCAATGAAAAAGGGGCGCCGTGAGGCGCCCCTGAGTTGGCCGGCTAGATCCCGGCATCTCCCGCGAGACGGGAGAAAACTCTCGGCAATCAGACGCGCTCGATCACCATGGCGATGCCCTGGCCGACGCCGATGCACATGGTGCACAGCGCATAGCGGCCGCCGGTGTCCTCGAGCTGGTTGAGCGCGGTCATGATCAGCCGCGCGCCGCTGGCGCCCAGCGGATGGCCGATGGCGATCGCGCCGCCATTGGGATTCACGTGACAGGCGTCGTCGGGCAGACCGAGCTGGCGCATGACGGCCAAGCCCTGCGCGGCGAAGGCCTCGTTGAGCTCGACGACATCCATGTCGGTGATCTTCAGCCCGGCGAGCTGCAGCGCCTTGCGCGACGCGGGCACCGGGCCGATGCCCATGACACGCGGCGGCACACCGGCCGAGGCAGTGGCGAGGATGCGGCCGCGCGGCTTCAGGCCGTTCTCTTTCGCCGCCTTCTCGGAGGCGACGATGATCGCGGCGGCGGCGTCGTTGATGCCCGAGGAATTGCCGGCGGTCACCGAGCCGCCGTCACGGAACGCGGCCGGCAGCTTGCTCAGGCCTTCCATGGTGGTGTCGAAGCGCGGATGCTCGTCGGTGTCGAAGACCTTCTCGGCCTTGCCCACCTTCACCGTCACCGGGATCAGCTCCTTCTTGAAGAAGCCCTTCTCCGTCGCCTTCTTGCAGCGTTGCTGGCTGCGATAGGCGAAGGCGTCCTGGTCGACGCGGCTGACCTGGTGTTCCTGCGCGACATTCTCGGCCGTCTGACCCATGGCGTCGACGCCGTAGCGCTTGGCCATCGCCGGGTTGACGAAGCGCCAGCCCAGCACGGTGTCTTCCATCTTCATGCCGCGGTCGAAGGCCGCTTGCGGCTTGCCCAGCACATAGGGCGAGCGGGTCATGCCCTCGACGCCGCCGGCGATCATCACCTGCGCCTCGCCAAGACGAATCGCGCGCGCCGCCATCCCGGTGGCTTCCATGCCCGAGCCGCACAGCCGATTGACGGTGGCGCCCGCGACCTCGACCGGCAGACCGGCCAGCAGGCCGGCCATGCGCGCGACGTTGCGGTTGTCCTCGCCGGCCTGGTTCACGCAGCCATAGATCACGTCGTCGACGGCGCCCCAGTCGACATCCGTGTTGCGCTCCATCAGCGCCTTGATCGGCAGCGCGGCAAGATCGTCGACGCGCACGGAGGACAGCGCCCCGTTGTAACGGCCGATGGGGGTGCGAACGGCGTCGCAGATGAAAGCGTCTGTCATGATCTCGCTCCCGGTGGTCCGGCTTTGATGCGATACCGCCCGGATATCACCGGCTTCCGCCGGAGTCGAAGGCGTTTTGGCGGCGGTTTCGCGAGGGCCGCCATGCAGCGGTGTGGCGCGCATCTTGCCAAGCCCGGGCGCCCGCCCACATCGTATTGTCGTCATGCGGCGGCCATAGTGCGGCGGCAGCCTCGGCCGGCTGGCGCAGGAGGGATGAACCCCATGGCTCTCACCGGTCTCGTCGATCGTGCCCTGGATCGGGTCTCGCGCACCTTCAGGGGCGTCGCGACGGGCGCGCGCGAAGCGGTGGGCGCGCCGCTGCGACCGGACCTGCCCGATGACGACCTGCCCCGGCTGAAGGCGCGCATCGAAGCCTGCCTGTCCGGCCGCGGCGGCGAGACCGCGGCACGGGCGCGCGCCGCTGAATTGGGCGGCGTCTATCTTGCTTTGTCACAAGAAGGCCGGCGGCGGTTCCTGCTGACCTTGGCGCGCGACTACGCGCTCGACCGCGACGCGCTGGCCGCCACCGTGGCGCGCTGGCAGGCGGCGACGGACGACAGAGCGCGGGCCAAAGCCGAGACGGAGCTGCGCGACGCGCTGGAGACGCCGGCGACGCGGCTGCTGGCGCTGTTCAACGGATTGCCCGAGGGTGTGAAGTTCATCGTCGATCTGCGCGCCGAGCTCCTCAAGCTGGGCAGGGGCGATCCCGCCGTGGCGCGGCTGGCCGACGACCTGCGCCGCCTGCTGGCGATCTGGTTCGATGTCGGCTTCCTCGATCTGCGTCGCATCGATTGGCGCACGCCGGCCGCGCTGCTGGAGAAGCTGATCGCCTACGAGGCGGTGCACGCCATCCATTCCTGGAGCGACCTGAAGAACCGGCTCGATTCCGACCGGCGCTGCTTCGCCTTCTTCCACCCCCGCATGCCCGACGAACCGCTGATCTTCGTCGAGGTCGCGCTGGTCGACGGCATGGCCGGCGATGTCCACCGCCTGCTCGACGAGAAGGCGCCGACGCGCGATCCCGGCGAGGCGAACACGGCGATCTTCTATTCGATCTCCAACTGCCAGGAGGGGCTGGCCGGCGTCAGCTTCGGCAACTTCCTGATCAAGCGCGTCGCCGCCGAGCTCATGCGCGACCTGCCCAAGATCAAGAACTTCGCCACGCTCTCGCCGATCCCCGGCTTCCGCTCCTGGCTACTCAAGACCTTGGCGGCCGAGGGCGACGCCGGGCTGTCGGCCGAGGAGATCGACCATCTCGCCTCGGTCTCCCCGCCGCCCGCCGACGCCGCCGACCAGCCGCGCGGCGCTGGCGCGATCACGCGGCTGGTGAATGGCGGCGATTGGACCAAGCAGCCCGCCGCCGAGATCGCGCTCAAGCCGGTGCTGATCCGCTTCTGCGCCCGCTATCTGCTGGGCAGCCATGATGGCCGCGCGCTCGATCGCGTGGCGCATTTCCATCTCAGCAACGGTGCACGCGTCGAGCGCATCAACTGGCTGGGCGACGCCTCGCCCAACGGCCTGCGCCAGAGCTGCGGCCTGATGGTGAACTACCGCTATCGGTTGGAAGACGTCGACGCCAACCACGAAGCCTACGCCGACGGCGCCATCATCGCGTCGGGCGAGGTGAAGAGATTGGCGAAGGGGTAGAGAGCGGGACGATCGCATGGGGCATTCTTTCCTTCTCCCCGCGCAGGCGGGGAGAAGGTGCCGAGCGTTAGCGAGCAACGACCAGCACCGTCGCTATTGAGGGGCCGCGAAGCCGCTCATCCGCCCTTCGGGCACCTTCTCCCGCCTTCGCGGGGAGAAGAAAGATCTTTCGAACACTGCGTGCGATGGCATTCCGGTCACCATTTAGGGAACGCCATGAACATTCGACCCATCCGCAATCGCCGCGACCACGCCAGGGCCCTCGATGAGATCGAGCGGCTGATGGGATCGCGCAAGGGCTCGCCGGCGGCCGAGAGGCTCGAGGTTCTCGCCGCATTGGCCGCGGCCTGGGAAGATCGACACGACGCGATTGAAGCGCCCGACCCGATCGCAGCGATTCGTGCCCACATGACCGATAGCGGCCTGGGTCAAGCCGAATTCGCCCGCCTGCTGGGCGCCCGATCGCTTGCTTCCGACATCCTCAATCGCCGGCGCGCGTTGTCGCTGGGTGCGATCCGTAAGATCAGCACCGCCTGGAACATTCCGGCCGACGTGTTGATCCGGCCCTACAAGCTGACCAAGGCGCGCGCCGCAGCCTGAAGCAAGTCAGGCCGGCACGCCGATCGCCACCCGCGTCCAGGTCGTGACATCGAGGCGCTTCGACAGATTGGCCTTCGCCTCCGGCGCGCCGATGTCGCCGCCGCTGTGCAGGGTGCGCAGGCGTGACTTTTCCCACACCGCCATTGACGGGTAGTTGGTCAGCAGCAGCATGCGGCGCTTCGGCGGTGCCACGGCGAGATTGCGAAACAGACCATAGACGCGCGCGTCGTAGGTCGGCTCGAAAGTCGGCCAGACGCCCAGTGACAGGTCGCGGAAGCTTGGCCAGTCCCCCTCCGCCAGCTCGAAGGTGCGGAAGGCATAGACGCCCGGCCGGTCCGGTGGCGTCGACTCCGTCGGCCGCACCGTTGGCTCGAGCAGGTCGAGCGTGGTTTCCGTGATGTCGGCGCAGCCGGCCAGCGCTTTGCCGGCGTCGCGCGTCGCGGTGTTGGCGTCGAGCCAGGCCGTCATCACCATGCCCTGCGTCGAGGCCAGACCGATGAGGCCCCACCACACGCCGTAGAAGACGCCGCCGGCCTCGCGCACGGCGGCGGCGCCTTCGCTCTTCGATACACGCGCCACCTCGGGCCAGCGCCTGGGCGCCGCCGTCACGGTATGCAGCGCGTAGATCATGTCAGGGACGGTTGAGGTGCTTGAGCGGATGGCCGGCGCGCGGCCATTCGAACGACACCAGCTTGCCGCTCAACGACAGCGTGGCGTAGGCGGTGCGCAGATCCTTGCCGCCAAAGCAGACATTGGTGACCATCGCATCGGCGAGCTTGTACTGATCGACGCGGCTGCCGTCGGGCCAGATGTCGGACACGGCGCCGGTGATCAAGGTGGCGACGCAGATGTGGCCGGCGCTGTCGACCGCCAGCGAATCGAACATCTGGTAGCCGCCCAGGCCGACGACGACGCGGCCCTTCTCGCCGCGATAGGGGCCGTTGGCCGATTCGATCTCGCCCGGGCCGGAGAGCTTGAACGACCAGCAGCGCGCCGTCGGCGTCTCGACGACGTAGAGCGTCTTGTCGTCAGGTGACAGGCCACAGCCATTGGGCCGCTCGAGCGGGAAGATCTTCTGCTCGATCTTCGAGCCATCGGCCTTGGCGTAGTAGACGGCGCCGCGATCGTTGTCGTATTCGCGCGTCTTGCCGAGATCGGTGAACCAGAAGCCACCCGAGCTGTCGAAGACGAGGTCGTTGGGACCGTTGAGCTTCCGCCCGTCGCAGGAATCGTAGAGCGTCTCGAACTTGCCGCTCGCGGGATCGACGACCTGGATATAGCCGCCCTTGTAGTCGGGAGGCTGCAGGCCCGGGAACATGCGGCCGTCGGGCCGTTCGATCCAGTTGAAGCCGCCATTGTTGGTCACATAGATCTTGCCGTTGGGCCCCATCGCCGCGCCGTTCGGGCCGCCGCCGAGTTCGGCCACGATGCTGACCTTGCCGTCGGGCGCCACGCGCGTCAGCGTCTTGCGCGCGATCTCGACCAGGATCACCGACCCATCCGGCATCGCGATCGGGCCTTCGGGGAACTTCAGGCCGGAAGCCAGCTCCTTGAACTTCGGCTCGATGGTGTTGATCTGCATGATGTCGTTTCCCCCACTCCACTTGTGACTAGCGGCCGGCGAATCTCGGCGCGCGCTTCTCGCGGAAGGCGGTGACGCCTTCGATGTGATCCTCGCTCGCCGCACAGCGGCGCTGCAGGTCGCGCTCGGCGTCGAGCTGCTGGTCGAGCGAGTTGGCCGCCGACTGCTCATAGGCGCGCTTGATCGCGGCGTAGGTGCCGGTCGGGCCGGCCGCCAGCTTTAGCGCCAGCTTGCGCGCCTCGTCCATCAGCGACGCGTCGTCGTAGACCTTCCACACCATACCCATGCGCTCCGCGTCCTCGGCCATGACGGGCTCGCCCAGCATGGCCAGCGCCTTGGCCTTTCCTTCGCCGACAAGGCGCGGCAGGAACCAGGTGCAGCCCATGTCGGGGACCAGCGCGATGCGTACGAAGGCCTGGTCGAAGCGCGCCGAGCGCGCCGCCAGGATGATGTCGCAGGCCATCGCCAGCCCGGCGCCACCGCCGGCCGCGACGCCGTTGATCGCGCCGATCACCGGCTTCTGCAGGCGGCGCACGGAGCGGATCAGCGGGTTGAACAGGCGGTCCATGCCCGGTCCGGGATCCGGCCGCTTCTGCGCGCTGCCGGCCAGCACGCCATCCTTGCTGGGCGCGATGTCGGCGCCGGCGCAGAAGCCGCGCCCTGCCCCGGTCATGATTACCGCGCGCACGTCGGGGTCGGCGCCGGCCGCGCCCAGCGCGGCGATCAGCTCCTCGACCAGCTTGGGATTGAGCGCGTTGAGGCGCTCCGGGCGGTTCAGAGTGATGGTGGCGACGCCGTCGGCGAGCGCATAGGTCAGGGTTTCGTAGGCCATGGGATTCTCCTCCGCGCGGCGGAGAGTGGCATGGCCGGCGCGAGGGGTGAAACCATCGGTTCCGCGCTGCGACCGCGTACCCCCTTGCGCCGGACGCGGGTCTTGGTTAATTCGGCATTAAGATACCGAATTAGATGACCATGTCGAATATCCTGATCCTGATCGGCACCGAGTCGGGCAATGCGCAGATGGTGGCGGAGGCGATCGAGCCCGAGCTGGCCGGCGCCGGCCATGGCGTGAAGATCACCGACAAGGCCGTGACCGCCGCCGACTTTGACGGCCACGACACGCTGCTCTTCGTCTGCGCCACGCACGGCTCGGGCGATATCCCCAGCAACATGTTTCCGCTGCACGAGGCGCTGGGCCACGACAAGCCGGACCTGTCGTCGCTGCGCTACGGCGTCATCGCGCTGGGCGACATGACCTACCAGGACACGTTCTGCGGCGGCGGCAAGCAGATGGACAAGCGTCTGGCCGAACTCGGCGCACAGCGCATCGGCGAGCGACTCGAGGTTGACGCCTCGACGCAACCGCTGCCCGACGAGGATGCGGTCACCTGGGTGAAGGACTGGGTGAAGCTGGTTTAGCGCACCCTGTCATCCCGAGCCGGAGCGAGGGATCTAGAGCTGGCCTGGATTCCTCGCTGCACTCGGAATGACAGGGATCGTCACTCAAACCACTTCGTGAAATCGCCGATCGGCGCGCGTTCGGCGATCAGGTTGTTGGGCGGCTCGTTCTCGTCGGCGTAGCCCAGCGCCAGGCCGCACAGCACGATCTGATCCTCGGGAATGCCGAGCTCGCGGCGCACGACGGCCTGGTAGCGGCCGAAGGCGGCCTGCGGGCAGGTGTGCAGGCCCTTCTCGCGCGCCAGCAGCATCAGCTGGTCGAGGAAGATGCCGCAGTCGAGCCACTGGCCGTCGCCCATGTCGCGCTCGATGCACAGGATCATGCCGACCGGCGCGTCGAAGAAATCGTAGTTCCTGCGGAACTGCTTCTCCATGCCCGCCGTGTCGCCACGCGCCACGTTGAGCAGGGTGTAGAGCTGCTTGCCCACGGTCTTGCGCCGCGCGTCGTAGACCGGGCGGAAGACGCGGGGATAGACGTCGTACTCGCGCGTATCGGGCTCCTGGGCGTCGATCGCCGTCTGGATCGCCGCCGACAACCGCTTGCGCGCCACGCCCGAGGTCACGTAGAGCTTCCAGGGCTGCAGGTTGCCGTTGGACGCCGCGCGGTTCGCGGTTTCGATGATCCATTCGACGGTGGCGCGCGGCACTTCGTCAGGCTTGAACACGCGCATCGACCGGCGCGAGAGAACCGCTTCGGAAACCTTCATCAAAACACCCCATTCTTACCGTCGGCGAAGATACACAGCGCCCCAGCCGCGTGCAGTAGTCGCGTACAGTGGCGCTTGCGCTTCGCCACAGCGCTTGGAATGCTGAGCCATGAACGCGACGCCCGCGCAGGGCCGCCTGACAGCGGTGCTGGGCCCCACCAACACCGGCAAGACCCACCTCGCCATGGAACGCCTGCTCGGTCACGAGTCGGGCATGATCGGCTTTCCGCTGCGCCTGCTGGCGCGCGAGAACTACGACCGGGCGATCAAGCGCGTCGGCGCCGGCAAGGTGGCGCTGATCACCGGCGAGGAGAAGATCCAGCCGCCCAACGCCAAATATTTCATCAGCACCGTCGAATCGATGCCGGTCGAGCGGCCGGTGCAGTTCCTCGCCATCGACGAGATCCAGATGGCCGCCGACCCCGAGCGCGGCCATGTCTTCACCGAGCGGCTGCTGCATGCGCGCGGCCTGTCGGAGACCATGGTGCTGGGCTCCGACACCATGCGGCCGCTGCTGCAGCGGCTGATCCCCTCGATCGAGGTCATCGCCCGGCCGCGCTTCTCCAAACTGTCATACGCCGGCACCAAGAAGCTCAGCCGCATCCCGCGCCGCTCCGCCGTGGTCGGCTTCTCGATCAGCGAGGTCTATGCCATCGCCGAGACGGTGCGCCGCCAGCGCGGCGGCACCGCCGTGGTGATGGGCGCGATGAGCCCGCGCACGCGCAACGCCCAGGTCGGCATGTTCGAGGCCGGCGAGGTCGAGTACCTCGTCGCGACCGACGCCATCGGCATGGGCCTGAACCTCGATGTCGGCCACGTCTGGTTCGCCGGCCTGCGCAAGTTCGATGGCCGCCAGCTGCGCGCCTTGCGCACCGACGAGCTGGCGCAGATCGCCGGCCGCGCCGGCCGTCACATGAGCGACGGTGGCTTCGGCACCACCGGCGAGGTCGGCCCGCTCGATGGCGAGATCGTCGAGGCGATCGAGAACCACCGCTTCGATCCGGTGCGCGCCATCAACTGGCGCAACAGCGATCTCGACTTCCGCTCGCTGCAGTCGCTGCTGGCCTCGCTCAACGCGCGTCCCGGCCATGTCGTGCTGCAGCAGGCACGCGAAGGCGAGGATCACATCGCGCTGCAGAACCTGGCCGACAAGCGCGACATCGCCGAGGCGGCGCGCTCGGTGCAACGCGTGCGCCTGCTGTGGGAAGTCTGCCAGATCCCCGACTTCCGCAAGACGATGAGCGAGGAGCACGCGACCCTGCTGACGCAGATCTTCACGCATCTGACGTCGCCGGCGGAACGCTTGCCCGAGGACTGGATCGAAAGCCACGTCAAGCGCCTCGAACGCTTCGACGGCGACATCGACACGTTGATGGCGCGCATCGCGCACACGCGGACCTGGACCTACATTTCGCACCGCGCCGGCTGGCTCGATCGCGCCCAGCACTGGCAGGAGCGCGCCGCGGCGATCGAGGAAAGATTGTCGGATGCGCTGCATCAGCGGCTCACTCAACGCTTTGTCGACCGGCGCACCGCTTTGCTGGTAAAGAGGCTGAATGTGTCGGAGGAGTTTATGACGGGGGTGTCGGAGAACGGCGAGGTCACGGTCGAGGGCGAACTGCTCGGCCGCCTCGAGGGATTCCGTTTCGCTCCCGAGGCCGCCAAGGACGAGGCCGAGCGCAACGCCGTGCTGACCACGGCGATGCGCGCGCTGCGCGACGTGATCCCGGCGCGCGTCGAGAGATTCTCGACCGCGCCCGACCAGGAGATCTCGATCGATCAGCAGCTGCGCCTTGTCTGGGCCGGCGGTCCCGTGGCGCGCCTGATGGCGGGCCCCGATCCGCTGTCGCCCAAGGTCGAGCCGGTCGCCAGCGACCTGCTCGATGGTCCGCAGCGCGAGGCGGTGCGCCTGCGCTGCGCCAGTTGGATCGAGGCGCGCATCCGCGCCACCCTGCCCGACCTGATGGCGGCGCGCGACGCGGAGCTTTCCGGCCCGGCGCGCGGCTTGGTGTTTCAGCTCAGCGAGAAGCTCGGCGCCATGGCACGCGAGCCGGCCGAGGAGCAGATCGCGGCGGTGAGCGACGAGGACCGCAAGGCGCTGGCCCGTGTCGGCGTGCGCGTCGGCGTCTATACCGTCTATATCCCGACCATGCTGAAGCCCGCGGCGATCCGCATGCGCGGCCTGTTGTGGGCGATCGCCAACGGCCACGAGGTGACTCCGTCGCTGCCCGGCGAGGGCCGCACCTCGATCGTCATGACGCCTGAGATGGATCGCGGCTTCCTCGCCGCCGTCGGCTACATGCCGCTGGGCGAGCGCGCGATCCGCGCCGACATCGTCGAGCGTCTGGCCTGGTCGGCGCGCCAGGCGGTACGCGCCTCGCGCGAGGGTCCGCGCAAGGATCGCGAGCCGCCTCAAGCCAAGCAGCAGCAGAAGCAGCGCGGCAAGCGCGACAGCGCTGGCGACGCCGCCGTGGTCACCGAGTGGATGATCGCCGCCGCGGCGCTGGGCGAGGATCCCGGCATGGCCGCGCCCGCGCCACCGGCCGCCGCCGAGCCGGAACCCGCGCCCGCGCCGGAGCCGGTCGATGACGGCTCGGCGCTGGCCTCGCGCGAGACCGACGGCTCGATCCCGGTGCCGCTGGCGTGGTCGTCGGCGGAGCGCCGCTGGATCGAGCACGACGAAAACGCCAAGCCCAAGGTGCCGGCTTTGCCGCCCGGTCATTTCCGCGCCAGCGCCGAGATGCTGTCGCTGGTCGGCTGCACCGAAAAGGAGATGACCGAGATCCTGCGCGACCTCGGCTATCGCGTGCACCAGCCGTCGGAGCAGACCGGCCCGCAGCCCAGCTTCTCGATGAAGCCGCGCTTCGTGCGCGAGCGCGAGGAGCGGCGCGGTCCCGACAACCGTGAGGGCCGTCCGCAGCATCGCCGGCGCGAACGCCACGGCGACGGCGAGCGTGGGCCCAGGCCGCCGCAGGACGGTGCCCCGCGCGGCGAGCGTCCACCGCGCGCCGAGGGCGAACGCCGCGAGCAACGTCCGCCACCGCGGCGCGAGGGCCCCGCCGAGGCGCCGCGTGCCGAGCAGCCGCGCCGCGATGGCCCACGACAGGATGGGCCACGCCGCGACGGCCCGCGGCGAGATGGACCGCGCCGCGAGGGCGGCCGTGATCGCCGCGACCCCGGTGGTCCGGAGTTCCGGCTGGTCGCCACCACCGAGAAGAAGAGCGACACGGCCGAATCGGATTCGCCCTTCGCCAAGCTGCTCGAGCTGAAGCTCGGCAAGAAATAGCCCTGGCGCGATGCGGCTCGACAAGTGGCTGTGGCAGGCGCGGTTCTACCGCAGCCGCGCCTTGGCCACGCGTGCCGTCGAGACCACGCCGCTGCGCATCGATGGCCGCCCCACCGACAAGCCGCACGCCACGGTGGCGCCGGGCATGGTGCTGACGTTCGCGCACGGTGGCGGCGTCAAGGTCATCCGCGTGCTGGCGCTGGGCGAACGGCGCGGCCCCGCCACCGAGGCCCGCACGCTCTACGAGGACGTCGGTAGCGCGACACAACGAATGCCCGACTAGGGCTATCAGGACAATTCCTTAGCCCGCCACGCCTTGCGCCGGCGCGGCCCAGAGGCTAGGTAACCGACGCTGCCGATGCCCTCGTGGACGGCTTTTTTGCGACAACCGCGCAATCAGGAGCGCCCGATGGCCTATGTGGTCACCGAAGCCTGCATCAAGTGCAAATACATGGATTGCGTCGAGGTCTGTCCGGTGGACTGCTTCTACGAGGGCGAGAATATGCTGGTGATCAGCCCCGAGGAGTGCATCGACTGCGGGGTGTGCGAACCGGAATGCCCTGTCGACGCGATCAAACCCGACACCGACGGCGATCTGGAGCGCTGGCTGGAGCTGAACCGGGAATACGCCGCCAAGTGGCCGAACATCACCCGCAAGGCGCCATCGCCGGAAGATGCCGATGATTTCAAGGACATGGGCGGAAAGTTCGACAAGTTCTTCAGCCCGGAACCGGCCAAGCGCTAGCAAGCCCTCACTTTTTTAAACCAGATCTGCGCTCAGCGCATAACGGGCCGCGCGGGCTGCGTTGCTATTCTGCAACATTGCCCGCGACTCGCTATCGATCTTGTGGTAAAACTATTCTCGCTGATGGTGGTCCTTGCGGGACCCCGCCGCCCGGTCACCAGACCGGTTTTAGCCCAATCCCGGTGCCCTGGACGCCGCTTTTCGCGGGTAGGGGTGTTTTGCCTCTGACGAGGACCGGGGACAAGGCCAAAACCGGAAAGGCCGGGGCCGCGTAAAAGGGGACGCGGGGCGGGTGAATTCGGGAAGGGCCGCGCTGACGCGTACGGATTCGTACGAGGAACCGGAAGATGCCGACCAAGAGCAGCAAGAAGGCGGCGGCCAAGCCTAAGGCCGGCGTCAAAAAGAAAGTCGCCGCGAAGGCGGTCAGGGTGGAAAGCCGGGCCAAACCGGCCGCCAGGACAATTGTGAAACTCGTCGCGTCGAAGCCGGTGCCCCAGAAGCCCGTGCCCGAAAAGCCCAGGGCCGAGAAGCCCAAGATGACCGAGGCCGCCAAGCCGAAGGTCGTCGAGGTGCCCAAGGTCGACGCCAAGCCGAAGGTCGAGGTCAAGCCCAAGATGGTTGAGTTCGTGTTTGAGAAGGGCGACTTCGTCGTCTACCCGACGCATGGCGTCGGTCGCGTGGTCGATATCGAGGCCAAGCAGATCGCTGGCCAGACGCTGGATCTGTTCGTGATCTCCTTCGAGCAGGACCGCATGACCCTGCGCGTCCCGGTCGCCAAGGCCCGCACGTCCGGCCTGCGCAAGCTCAGCTCGCGCAAGATCATGGACACCGCCCTGGTGACCCTGAAGGGCCGCAGCCGCGTGAGCCGCGCGATGTGGAACCGCCGCGCCCAGGAATACGAGGCCAAGATCAACTCCGGCGACCCGGTGTCGATCGCCGAGGTCGTGCGCGACCTGCACCGCAACGCCGGTCAGCCCGACCAGTCCTACAGCGAGCGCCAGATCTACGAGGCGGCGCTCGACCGGCTGGCGCGCGAGCTGGCGGCCGTCGAGCGCATCGACAAGGACGCCGCCACCCTGAAGCTGCAGAGCGTGCTGAAGCAGGCCGCCTAAGAGGCGCCGGTCAGCGTGAGGTGCCCGAGGGGCGGCCGGCGGACTCCCGTCGTGCCGCCCCTCTCGCGTTTGGCGCCCCTGAGATGACCGCCACCGAGACGATCGCGCGATTGAGATCAGGCCGACGGATCTGGGCGATCGCCTCGGTCCACGGCGTGGCGGCGCGTCTCGCCGCCCTGGCCGCTCGCATCGCGCCCAAACTGCAGCCGCACGACGCGTTAGTTTTCATGGGCAACCTTGTCGGCAGCCCGCCTGGCGGCGAGCCTCCGGATGTCGCCGCGACCCTCGACACCGCCCTGAAGCTGCGCCGCTCGGTGCTCGCCAGACCGGACGCGCGCGCCTGCGACGTCGTCTTCCTGCGCGGCGCGCAGGAGGAGATGTGGAGCAAGCTCGACCAGCTGCACTTCGCGGTGAACCCGCGCGACGTGCTGCGCTGGATGCTGCACCACGGCGTGGGCGCCACCATCGAGGCCTATGGCGGCCCCGACGCGATCGACGAGGGCCTGCGCGCCGCCTCTGGCGGGCCGATGACCACGGCGCGCTGGACCGCCGCGCTGCGCGCCGCGGTACGGGCGCATGCCGGCCACGAGCCGCTCTACACCGCGGTGAAGCGCGCGGCGCTCTCCGAGGACGGCCGCCTGCTGTTCGTCAACCATGGCGTCGATCCGACGCGACCGCTGGATCGGCAGGGCGACAGCTTCTGGTGGGGCGCGGCGCAGCCGTTCGAGCGCATCGCCGAGCCGTTCGAGGGCGTGCAGCGCGCCGTGCGCGGTTTCGATCGCGCCCATCCGGGAGTCGCGAGCGGCGCCGTGGGCATGACCATCGATGGCGGCTGCGGCTTCGGTGGCCCGTTGATGGCGTTGCTACTCGACCGCGACGGCCGCGAGCTCGAGCGACTATCGGCCTGAACGCTTCGAGTCCTTAGGCCGCGAGCGCGCGCCTGACCGCCTCGGGCTCATGCTCGACGATCTTCAGCAGAACGCGCGCGGAGCGGTCCGGCGTGCGGCGGCCGATTTCCCACTCTTTCACCGCATCGGGCGAGAAGCCGAAGCGCCGGGCGAACTCGACGCGCGTAAGCGCAAGCCGCTTGCGAATAGCGCGCACATTCACCGCGTCGGGCACATGCACCACGAAGCCGTTGTCGGTCTCACCGCGCGCGAAGGCCCGCGCCTTTCGCACGCTCGCGATGATTCGCTTACCGGCCTTTGACATGTCGCAACACTCCTTCGCGATACTCGCGTGCGAGATGGGAAAGCTCATCACGCAACTCGTTGATCTCCGCTTTGCTCAGGTTCACGCGATCGCCCTTCTTGAAGACGTTGAGCAGGAACACCGGAAGATCGCCGCCGCCATAGTAGGTCACGACGCGGTAGCCGCCGCTCTTGCCGCGGCCCGGCGCGGCGAACCGGATTTTGCGCGCACCGCCGGAGCCGACAATGAGGTCGCCGGCTCCGGGATTCGCCGCGACGTAGTCGATGATGGATAGCCGCTCGTCGGCCACTATTCCCGCAGCTCTGGCATCGCGGAGATAGTCGGGCGTCTCGACGACTGTCTGCATCACCATCAGTGTGGCATTGCCACCCTTCGGAAGTCAAGTGGTAAAAGTGGCAATGCCACCTCACCGCGAAGAGGAAGAGTTGATATGCGAGAAGAGCCCTCGCAACGATGTCAGTACGGCTCCAGAATCATTGTGTGTTGCAGTCGAACCCGGAAAGGACCCCTACAACCATGCGCGCGCTGATCTGCCGCCAGTGGGGCGGCATCGAGCAGTTGCAGGTCGGCGAGGCGCCGATGCCGCGGCCCGGCCCCGGCGAGGTGCTGATCCGGGTGAAGGCGACGGCGGTCAACTACGCCGACGCCATCATGGTGGCCGGGCGCTACCAGACCAAGCCGGCGCTGCCGTTCAGCCCGGGGCTGGAGACCGCCGGCATCATCGAGGAATGCGCGCCCGACGTGCGCGGGCTGAAGCCCGGCGATCGGGTGATGGCGATCCTCGCTTATGGCGGGCTGGCCGAATACGCCGTGGCGCCGGCGGCGGAGACCTATGTCATCCCCGACGGCATGAGCTTCGCCGAGGCCGGCGCTTTCCCCATCGCCTATATCTCCAGCGACGTGGCGATCCGCTGGCAGGGGCGGCTGGAGCCGGGCGAGACGATGCTGGTGCTGGGCGCCGCCGGCGGCGTCGGCCTGACTGCGGTCGAGATCGGCAAGGCCATGGGCGCGCGCGTCATCGCCGCCGCCAGCACGGCGGAGAAGCTCGCTGTGGCGGTGGCGCATGGCGCCGACGAGACGGTGAACTACAGCAGCGAGAAGTTGACTGAGCGCGTGATGGCCCTGACCAACGACAAGGGTGCCGATGTCTGCTTCGATCCCGTGGGCGGGCCGCTGTTCGATGCGGCGCTGTCGTCGCTGGGCTGGGGCGGGCGCATCCTGCTGGTCGGCTTCGTCGGCGGCGTGCCGCAGATCCCGGCCAACCGGCTGCTGGTGAAGCATCGCGCCGCGCTGGGCTCCTCGCTCCGCTACTTCCGTTGGAACGCGCCGGACAAGCTGGAGCGCTCTGTCGCCGAGCTGCTGCGCTGGTATGCCGAGGGCAAGCTGAAACCCTGCATCTCCCATCGCCTGCCGCTGGAGCGCACCGTCGAGGCGATCCGCCTGCTGACCGAGCGCCAGGCGCACGGCAAGATCGTGATCGAGCTGGAGCCCGCGTGACATGACCGAGATTCGCCTGAGCCGGCCGGCGCCGCACGTCGCGCTGATCACCATCGACAACCCACCGAAGCTCAATGCCATGACGCGGCCGATGCTGGCCGAGCTGGGCCGCCTGTGGGACGAGCTGGAGCGCGACGACAGCCGCTGCATCGTCGTCACTGGCGCCGGCCCGCGCGCCTTCTGCGTCGGCGCCGATGTCAGCGGCGATCTGTCGGCTGGACCCGAGATGGCGCGCATGGTCAGCCACGCGCTCTTGAAGACCGACGCCTATCGCAAGCCGATCGTCGCGGCGGTGAACGGCGACTGCATCGGCGGTGGCATCGAGCTGATGCTGGCCACCGATATCCGCGCCGCGGTGCCCAAGGCGCGCTTCGGCCTGACCGAGGTGAAGTGGTCGATCTATCCCTTCGGCGGCGCCGCCATCAAGCTGGTGCAGCAGATCGGCCACGTGCACGCCATGGATCTGCTGCTGACGGCGCGGCTGATCGATGCCGAGCAGGCGGCGAAGTTGAACCTGGTCAATCGCGTGCTGCCGCCGGAGCAGCTGATGGACTGGGCGCTGGAGACGGCGACGATGATCTCCAGCAACAGCCCCTCGGCGGTGCAGGCGGTGAAGCGTCAGGTCAGCGGCACCATCGCCGACCATGCGCTCAGCCGCGAGGCGCTGGAGCAGGAGCTGGGCGACGCGGTGCGCGCCAGCCCGGATTTCGCCGAGGGCATCGCCGCGTTCCGCGAAAAGCGCCAGCCGAGATACTGATGCCGACACGCCGGCCACGCAGCCGCACCTTCGGCGATCTGGTCGACGAGCTGGCGGCGGCGACACCGCACGCCGAGGCCATGGTCAGCGGCGCCGAGCGGCTCGACTTCGCGGCGTTGAAGTCGCGCATCGACGACTTCGCCCGCGCTTTGCTCGGCGTCGGCATCGAGCGCGGTGATCGCGTGGCGTTGCTGTGCTCGAACCGCGCTGAATGGGTGGTGGCCGCCGGTGCCGCGGCCAAGATCGGCGCGCCGGTGGCAGCCATCAGCACCTTCAGCAGCCCACGCGAGCTCGCCTATACGCTGGAGCATTCCGGCGCACGGGCGCTGGTCATGCTGAGCCGCTTCCGCGACCGCCACTTTCTGCAGGCGCTGACCGAGTTGTGTCCGGAGTTGCCACGATGCGCGCCCGGCGCGTTGCGGAGCGCCGCGCTGCCTGAGTTGCGCAGCGTCGTCGTGCTGGATGGCGATCCGTCGCCCGGCACGTTCGACCCCGCTGCTTTCCTGGCACGCGGCGTTGGCGTCGACGCCGCTGCTCTGGCGCGCGTGCAGGAAGCCATCACGCCTGATGACATCTGCTTCATCCTCTACACCTCGGGCTCCACGGCGGCGCCCAAGGGCGTGACCTTGGCGCACGGACCGATGCTGGCCAACGGCTTCGACATCGGCGAGCGCCAGCATCTGACTGATGATGATCGCCTGTGGCTGACGGTGCCGCTGTTCTGGTCGTTCGGCTCGGCCAATGCCATGCCGGCGATCATGACCCATGGCGGCTGCATGGTGCTGCAGGAGATGTTCGAGCCCGGCGCGGCGCTGGCGCTGATCGAGCGCGAGCGCTGCAGCGTGTATTACGGCATGGCCAACATGGCGCGCGCGATGCTGGAGCATCCCGACCATCCCGGCCGCCACCTGGGCGCGATGCGCACCGGCCTGACCATCGGCCCGCCCGAGGACATCACGCTCACCATCCAGGCGACCGGCGCGGCGCAACTCTGCAATATCTACGGCGCGACCGAGACCTACGGCAATTGCGCCGTCACCGATGCGCACGATCCGCTGGCGCTGCGGCTAACGACACAAGGCCTGCCGCTGCCGGGCATGACGATCCGCGCCGTCGATCCGCAGACCCGCGCGCCATTGCCACAGGGCGAGATCGGCGAGCTCGCGGTGCGCGGCTACGTCACGCCGGGCTATTTCGGCGCGCCGGAGCTCGACGCGCAGGCATTCGATGACGAAGGCTGGTTCCTCACCGGCGATCTCGGCTCGATCGAACCCGACGGCCGCGTACGTTTTCGCGGCCGGCTGAAGGAGATGATCAAGACCGGCGGCGTCAATGTCGCGCCGCTCGAGGTCGAGCATGTGCTGATGCAGCACCCCGACATCGTTCAGGCCTATGTCGTCGGCGTGCCGGAGGCGCAGAAGGGCGAGATCGTCGCCGCCGCCATCGAGCTGCGCGCCGACGCCGCGCCCGACGCCGCGGCGATCACCGCCTTCTGCCGCGAGCATCTCGCGAGCTACAAGGTGCCGACCCGCATCGCCTTCCGCGCGGCGAGCGAGTTCCCGCGCACCGCGACCGGCAAGATCCACAAGCCCGGCCTGCGCCAGGAACTGGCATCGGACGCGAGTTGATGTGGCCTTCCCTTCCCCCGGAGGGGGAAGGTGCCCGAAGGGCGGATGGGGGTTCGACATCCCCCATCCGTCGCTCCGCGCCACCTTCCCCCTCCGGGGGAAGGTAAATTTCAGCAGTCATGACCTACAGAAGGAGAACCGCATGCCCGGCCTGTACTACGACCAGTTCCGCATCGGCCAAGTGTTCAAGCATCCGATCCGCCGCACGATCACCGAAGCCGACAATGTCTGGTTCAGCGCCATGACGCACAACCCCTCCTACTTGCACCTCGACGAGGAGTACTGCCGCACGGAAACCGAGTTCGGTCAGCGGCTGGTCAATAGCTGCTTCACCTTGGCGCTGATGGTCGGCGTCTCGGTCGGCGACACCGTGCTGGGCACCGCCGTCGCCAATCTCGGCTGGGACGAAGTGCGCTTCCCCAAGCCGCTGTTCCACGGCGATACCGTGCGCGTCGAATCGGAAGTGCTGGAAATGCGCCCGAGCAAGTCGCGGCCCAACGAGGGCATCGTCGTCTTCGCTCACCGCGCCTTCAACCAGAAGGGCGAGTTGGTCGCCCATTGCAAGCGCTCGTCCCTGATGAAGACGACACCGGCTTGACGGGACGCGAGCACCGCGAGATCGGCGCCGCCAAGCCGATAGCCCCCGCGGTCCGCTCGCTGACGGCGAACTCGGACCGCGAGGGGTTTGCCTGGACTATCGCGACCAGCCCTAGCGGATCTCGATCTGCCTTGGCTGCGCCTTCTGCACCTTGTTGAGCGTCAGGGTGAGCACGCCGTCGTTGAGCGCGGCGTCGATCCTGCCCTGATCGATCATGTGCGACAGCGAGAACGAGCGGGCGAAGTGGCCGACGTTGTACTCTGTGTAGAGTGGCTCCATGCCCTCGTACTTGGCGGCGTCGATGCGCGCCTCGACGCGCAGCACGTCGTCCTCGACCTTGGCGTCGATGCTGCCGCGGTCGACACCGGGCATCTCCATCGTCACCACCAGCGCGTCCGCGGTCTCGTGGATATCGGTGGTGGGAACGTAGTAGCGCGCCGGCGAGGTCTTCTCGCCCTTCGACACCAGCTCCTTCTTCTCCTGGACCTCTAATGACTGGTTAGCCATGGCTGCCTCCTGTTGGGGTGGATGGTCAGGCGACAGAGATGCTGCGCGGCTTGTCGCTCTCGGCGCGCGGCACGAAGAGCGCCAGGATGCCGTCGCGGCACTCCGCCTTGATGCCCTCGGCATCGATCTCGATCGGCAAGGTGACGGCGCGATCGAAGCTGCCGCTGCGCCGCTCGAGGCGATGCACGCTCGCCTTGTCGTCGCGGCCGACGCTCTTGGTGCCGGCGATGCGGATGGTGCGGCCCTTGGCCTCGATGCGCAGGTCGGACTTCTTCACGCCCGGCACCTCGATGACGATCACCACGTCGTCGCCCTTGCGAAAGACGTTGAGCGGTGGATAGGCGCCCTGGGCGCTTGGCCCGCTGCCGAGCCAGTTGCTGGAACGAAGCTGGTCGAGCGCGTTCTGGAAATCCAGCAGCGCGCCGAACGGATGCGAGTACAGACCCGCCATGACGGCCTCCTGCGTTGGTCGCCCGTCGGCAGACCGCGGAGCCGCCGCGGTTCACCGGACGGGTAGTGAAGACGAAAGGAACGGGACGAACGCCCGCGAGCGACGATTTAGTCGAAGCGTTCGGCCCTTCAAGAGGCGGGCTTCACGAATCGAGACGTTTCTCCGATGGCGGTTCGCTCCTGGCCCGACGCCGCGAGGCCTGATGGATCGCGCGCAGGATCTCGCCGGCGCGATAGGGCCGAGGCACCAGGATTCTGCCCGCGGCCCGCCAGATGAACGCGCTCGCCACGTCGCCGGAGATGACGACGAACGGGATCGCCCGGTCGTCCAGCAGGGTGCCAAGCTCGAAGCCCGCCCGCGCGTCGATGAGAGCGCAGTCGATCTCGCCGCGCTCAAGCAGTCGCTCGACATCCGCCGTGCTGGCAGCGGGGCCGATGATGCGATAGCCCGCGATCCTGAGAATTCGTTGCAACTCCTGCGCCTCGGCAGCGTCGGGCTGGTGGACGAGGATGTTGCCCCATGGCGCATCGTCGAGCGCCAACGAGAAAGCGGGCGGACGCGGCCGTTGGACAGTCGCCGACCCTTCGATCATGCCTGACCTCCATCGAGAATAGGGACGACCGAAGATCAAGTTCGCCGGCGCGCGTTTTCAAGAGGCGCGTCTCTTGAACCGCCGCGGACCTGCGCTATTTCCTCAACGCAGGCGTCCGTGTCCGGGCGTCCTGCACCCCGATCATCATCACGCGGATCTCGGCGACGGCCGGGGTGCGCCAGCCATGAAGGAGGAGCGTCATGCAAGGCTACGGCGACGGCCGCGGTACCGATGGCCGGGTGATTTCGCCCGCCTCGCGCTATTCCCACCCCGGCGCGGTGATCGACGATCCCGCGCTGAGCCGCCAACAGAAGCGATCCATTCTCGCCCATTGGGCCTCCGACGCCTGCGCCGTGGAGTCCGACCCCACGTTGCGCCTGGCCCCGGGCAGCCTGCGTCCAGTGAAGGTCGGCGACATCTTCGTGGCCCTGGCCGCCCTGGACGCGCCGCCGCCACCCCGGCGCGGTGGCGCCGCGAAGCGCCCGCCCGCGTCCGAGGCTCCGTTCATGCCGATGCCGGCGCTGGCCATGTCCGGGGCGGCGTGACGCCATGTTCGAGCACATGCTGGTCGTGGCGCCGACGGCGATCTTCCTGGTCGCGCTGGCGATGGTCCTGGACCTGCCCGAGCGCCTGCTGAACGGGCTCGGGCGCCTGCGCCCTCGCCGTGTCGCGCAGGGGCACGGCGGCTGATCCCGGTGCCGGATATCCTTCCGTCAGCGAAGGCTTGTCCCTTTCCCGGCATCGCAAACTCGGCGGTCCTTCGCCCACGCGGAGGGCCGCCATCTTTTCCGGCTCTCGTTCCAGCGAAAAATTTCGCCCCGGAATCTTGAAGGCGGGCATCGCCAGTCTACATCGCCAAGTGCCCTTTGGCCGCAAGGCTTGGGTTCATGACATCACCGATCTGCATCCGGAGGACTTGCATGCATTTCCGCCCGCTGCACGACCGCGTCGTCGTGCGCCGTATCGATGCCGACCAGAAAACCGCCGGCGGCATCATCATCCCCGACACAGCCCAGGAAAAGCCGATGCAAGGCGAAGTGATCGCCGTCGGCCCGGGGGCGCGCAACGAACATGGCCAGCTCGTGCCGATCGACCTCAAGCCCGGCGACCATATCCTGTTCGGCAAGTGGTCGGGCACCGAGGTGAAGATCGACGGCGAGGAGCTGCTGATCATGAAAGAGAGCGACGTCATGGGCGTGCTCGCCGCGAAGCCCGCGCTGCGCCGCGCCGCCTGAACCCATCACCACACCAGGAAAGGAGGAAGCGGACATGCCCGCCAAAGAAGTCAGGTTTTCGACCGAAGCGCGCGAGAAGATGCTGCGCGGCGTCGATATTCTCGCCAACGCGGTGAAGGTGACACTGGGCCCGAAGGGTCGCAACGTCGTCATCGACAAGAGCTTCGGCGCGCCGCGCATCACCAAGGACGGTGTGACGGTCGCCAAGGAGATCGAACTCGCCGACAAGTTCGAGAACATGGGCGCGCAGATGGTGCGCGAGGTCGCCAGCAAGACCAATGATCTGGCCGGCGACGGCACCACCACCGCGACCGTTCTCGCCCAGGCGATCGTCCGCGAAGGCGCCAAGGCCGTGGCCGCCGGCATGAACCCGATGGACCTGAAGCGCGGCATCGACATGGCGGTCGAGGCCGTGGTCGCCGATATCAAGAGCCACGCGCGCAAGGTCACGAACAACGACGAGATCGCGCAGATCGCCACCATCTCGGCCAATGGCGACACCGAGATCGGCCGCTACCTCGCCGAGGCGATGGAGAAGGTCGGCAACGAGGGCGTGATCACCGTCGAGGAGGCCAAGGCGCTGGCCACCGAGATGGAGGTGGTCGAGGGCATGCAGTTCGATCGCGGCTTCGTCTCGCCCTACTTCGTCACCAATCCCGAGAGGATGCGGGTCGAGCTCGAGGACCCCTATCTTCTGGTCCACGAGAAGAAGCTCGGCGGCCTGCAGGCTCTGCTGCCGGTGCTCGAGGCCGTGGTGCAGTCGGGCAAGCCGCTGCTGATCGTCGCCGAGGAGATCGAAGGCGAGGCGCTGGCGACGCTCGTCGTCAACAAGCTGCGCGGCGGCCTGAAGGTCGCGGCGGTGAAGGCACCCGGCTTCGGCGATCGCCGCAAGGCGATGCTGGAGGACATCGCCATCCTCACCGGCGGCACGATGATCGCCGAGGATCTCGGCATCAAGCTCGAGAACGTGACGCTGCAGATGCTGGGACGCGCCAAGAAGGTCTCGATCGACAAGGACAACACCACGATCGTGCAGGGCGCCGGCTCGAAGGACGCCATCCAGAGCCGCGTCACGCAGATCAAGGCGCAGATCGAGGAGACCACCTCGGACTACGACCGGGAGAAGCTGCAGGAGCGGCTGGCCAAGCTGGCTGGCGGCGTCGCGGTGATCCGCGTCGGCGGCGCCACCGAGGTCGAGGTCAAGGAGCGCAAGGACCGCGTCGACGACGCGCTGCACGCCACGCGCGCGGCGGTCGAGGAAGGCATCCTGCCCGGCGGCGGCGTGCCGCTGCTGCGCGCGACCAAGGCGCTCGAGAAGCTCAACCCGGCCAACGAGGACCAGAAGGCGGGCATCGACATCGTGCGTCGCGCCATCCAGGCACCGGCGCGCCAGATCGTGACCAACGCCGGCGAGGACGGCTCGCTCGTCGTCGGCCGCCTGCTGGAGAACAGCCAGTACAGCTGGGGCTTCAACGCCGCCACGGGCAAGTACGAGGATCTGGTGCAGACCGGCGTGATCGATCCGGCCAAGGTCGTACGCACCGCGCTGCAGGACGCCGCATCCGTCGCCGCGCTGCTGATCACGACCGAGGCCCTGGTGGCCGAGGCACCGAAGAAGGAGGCTCGATCAGCCATGCCGCCGGACGCGGACTTCTAACATAGCCATGAGCGGAGGAAGGGCCCGGGCGGCGATGCCCGGGCCCTTTTTCCGTGGCATGGCGTCCTGCGCCGCGCCCATACGCCAGCACTCAGGGCGCCAGGGAAACCTCAGTCCTCCACGACCGTCTTCACCCGCTGCCCGGGCTGCAATGTCGCGCCAGGCACCAGCCCGTTGAGCGTGTTGAACCAGTCGAGCGAGTTCTCGCCCAGCGGCATGCGCGCGGCGAGACTTTGCGGCGTGTCGCCCGGCCTGGTCGCGACGATCTTCACTCTGAACGGCCTGAGCTGCGCGCGTTCGCCCGGGCCAAGGCGGCGGAAGGTCTGCGCCGCGCGCACCATCTCCTCGCCGCGATCGGGCTGGCGGAAGGCGACGGCGCTGATCAGGAAGACGCAGACGCTGGGGGTGAAGCGGATCGCCACGACGCGGAAATCCTGGTCCTCGCCGGTGCCGCGCGGACGGCGTCCGATGGCGGCGTCCATGCCGTTGATCGTCGTCTCGCGCGCGTCGGCGAGGCTCACCGTTGGCAGCATCCGGCGCATGGTGTCGACCATCGGCCCGGCCTCGGCGCCAGGCCGGCAGGTGAACACCATCTCCGATTCGTCGGGCCCCAGCGCCATGACCGAGCGCGGGCTGTTGACCAGGCGGTAGCCGGGCGGCACGGCGAAGGCGAAGCCCATCTCGGGATGCAGGAAGCTGCGGCCGCGCACGAAGCCCTGGCGCGGCTCGTCGCCGAACAACATGCCGTCGATCGCGTCGAGATGCCTGTCGCGATTGACCTCGCCGCCGCTCTTCGCCCCCGCCACGAGATCGCGCGCCGCCCTGACGCGATCGATGGTGCGCGGGTGGGTCGACAACATGCTGGCCGCGGGATCGGCGTTGTCGGGCGAGCGGCTGGCCAGCCGCGCCTCCAGCAAGTTGTGCTCGCGCAGCCGCGACAGGGCGGCGATCGCGGCGTCGACGTCATAGCCAGCGCGGCCGATCATGGCGATACCGATGCGGTCGGCCTCGAACTCCTGGTCGCGCGAATAGGCGCGCTCGTCGAGCACGCCCAGCGCCACCACCTCGCGCGCCAGGCGCGGATCGCCCGTCGCGCGCGCCACCGAGATCGCGGCCTCGAGGTTGCGCTGGCGCAGCGCGCGGCGCCGCTCGGCATGGCGCGCCGTGACATGCCCCATTTCGTGGCCGACCACGGCCGCGAGCTGCGCCTCGTTGTCGAGCAGCGCCAGCAGGCCGCGCGTCACGAACACCCGCCCGTCGGGAAACGCGAAGGCGTTGACGTCGGGAATATTGAGGATGGCGATGGTCCAAGAGCGCTGCTCGTCGCTGGCCTTGGCCAGACGATCCAGCACGCCCTGGACATAGGCCGAGGCCGCGTTGGTGGCCGGCGTGGGCCGGGCCTCGCCCGGTGCGGTACGCCCATCGGGCGGGGCGCAGGCGGCGAGTCCGACGGCGAAGGCAAGTGCCAGGAACACGCCGGGCAGTCCCCTTCTCCCCGCGGGCGGGGAGAGGGTGAAGACCAAGCTTTCCAAAAGCGCACGCAGCTGTGCCGTCATTCCCGACCTCTATAGGTTGACGCCCGTGCGCCCCGGCGCGAACGCGTTGACGGCCACCGATGATCGCATAATATCGCGGCGCGTCGCGCTCGCGAAACCCCGCGCGGGCGCCGTACACGGGAGCGTTATCGCGTAGAAATGCCGCGGTCGGAGAACCCCTTACGGTCGGAACTGTTCCCCGACATCGTGCCGTACGCCTCAGGCATGCTGCGCGTCGACTCGCGCCACACGCTCTACTGGGAACAGAGCGGCAATCCCGAGGGCGTGCCGGTCGTCTTCCTGCATGGCGGACCGGGCGCCGGCTCCGCCCCGGTGCACCGCCGCTTCTTCGATCCCGCCTTTTACCGCGTCGTGATCTTCGACCAACGCGGCTCGGGCCGCTCGCTGCCGCTGGGCGACGTGGTCGACAACACCACGCCCCACCTCGTCGACGATCTCGAAACATTGCGGCGACATCTCGGCATTTCGCAGTGGCTGCTGTTCGGCGGCTCCTGGGGCTCGACGCTCGCCTTGGCCTACGCGTCGCGCCACGCCGAGCGTTGCATCGGCTTCATCCTGCGCGGCATCTTCCTGGGCCGCGACAGCGAGGTGCAGTGGTTCCTGCACGGCATGCGGAATATCTTCCCGGAGGCCTGGCGCGAGTTCGCCGAGCACTTGCCGCCGGCCGAGCGCGCCGATCTGCTGGCCGGCTACTACAAGCGGCTGACCGATCCGGACCCGGTGCGCCACCGCGCGGCGGCGCGCGCCTGGAGCCGTTACGAGGCGACCTGCTCGACCTTGTATCCGAGCGCGCGCGGGGCGCTTGAAGCGGATGGCGGCGGCTTCGCGCTGGCGTTGGCGCGGATCGAGGCGCACTACTTCGTCAACCGGGTCTTCCTCGCCGAGGGATGGCCGTGGCGCGACATCAACCGCTTCCGTCACCTGCCCTGCACCATCGTGCAGGGCCGCTACGACGCGGTCTGCCCGCCGGTCACCGCGGAGGAGTTGGCGCGCGCCTGGCCCGAGGCGCGCTATGTCGTCGTGCCCGACGCCGGCCACTCCGCGCTCGAGCCCGGCATCCGCGCCGCCCTGGTCAACGCGACCGAGAACTACCGCCTCTCGCGCTACAGCAGCGACCTCTTCCTGCCGCGCTTCCCCTGGCAGGCGTGACACAAGCCGTCAGAAGTCTCCGACGGCTTGCACGATCATCCTGATGCTCGCGAGCGCGGCGACGGCCGAGGCGGCCAGCGCCGCCCGCGAACTCAGGATCTGCGTGCGATTGACCGCCGTCAGAATCCGGTTGATGTCGGCCGCGTCGAACTCCTCGAGTCGGCTCACCCGCCGCAGGCGCTGCCGGCTCGCGAGCCACCACAGATAAGCGGAGAGAAGCGCGCCGGCGCCGATCAACACGTCGAAGGCGAACAGCATGCGGCGGCGCTACGTCCCGGCTGGCGATGGCATCGCGGTGATGGTCCGGGCGATCCCCGGACGCCTGCGCCAACGATACACCATGCGATCAATACCGGCGCAAGAACCCGGGTAGCTTGCCGCGGCCAGCCAGGCGCTGCACGACGGCCGCGATCAGCACGATCAAGGCCACGCCGACGAACCAGACGATCGCCACGATCACCTCGCCGGCGCTACCCAGGCTGCCGAGCGCCCATGACAGGCCCTCGATGACTTCCGGGACGGTCGACACCCGATCCGCGTTGGCGGCCGCCCAATCGCCCGCGGTGTCGACCATCGAGCCCACGCCCCACGCAAGCAGGGTCCAGACGGCCAGTGCCGCGACGGCGATGAGCCAGACGAGCTTGCGCATCACCGCCTCCCGGCGACGCGACGAGGACTCTTGGCGACACTTGGCTGTATGGCGCTGACGCCTTGATCGGCGATGATCGACATGGATGCCTTCCAGATTCGGAGCGCCTGGGCGCTCGTCAGGTGGAAGGGTCCGACATCACAGCATCATGCCGTCAGAGGGGCCCGGACCCGGGACGACCTCTCAGATCATGATCGACGAGCCGTGCGTCAAGGGCGGGGCCGGGCAAAGATTCCGGGCCAAGGTCCTTGAACTTTCAGCGCGCGCGATCATGTCTCGCGTACCCGTTGATCCGGGCCCCTCTGGCGAACGCGCCCGCAGCGCGCTCGCGATGTCGGATCTTGCGACATCGTTGACCAGCCCGGGATCATCACGTGGACCTGTCAATCCTGTTCCTCGACTGGCTCGGCAAGCCGCTCTGGATGTGGCTGGCTTTCCTGGGCATCGTCATCGCGCTGCTCGCCTTCGATCTCGGCGTGCTGCATCGCGAGCACCGACAGATCGGCGTGCGCGAGAGCCTGTTCCTGTCGGGCGGCTATCTCGGCATCGGCCTCCTGTTCGGCGTCTGGGTCTGGTGGAGCCTGGGCGCCGAGTCCGGCATGAACTATCTGACCGGCTTCGTCGTCGAGAAGACGCTCGCCCTCGACAATGTCTTCGTCATCGCGCTGATCTTCACGTTCTTCGCCGTGCCGGACCGCTATCAGCACCGGGTGCTGTTCTGGGGCATTCTTGGCGTGATCGTGCTGCGCGCGATCATGATCGGGCTGGGCGCGACGCTCGTCTCGCAGTTCAGCTGGGTGCTCTACATCTTCGCCGTCTTCCTGATCGCGACCGGCGTGAAGATGCTCTGGCTGGGCGACAAGCCGCCGGCCCTCGCCGACAATCCGCTGATCGGTTTCATGCGCCGGCGCTTCAACGTGACCGATACGCATCACGGCGAGCGCTTCTTTGTCCGCCTGCCCGATCCGCGGAGCGGCGTAAGCCGCCTGTTCGTGACGCCGCTGTTCATGGCGCTGGTCATGGTCGAGATCGCCGACCTGATCTTCGCCGTCGACTCGGTGCCGGCGATCTTCGCGATCACCACCGACCCCTTCATCGTCTACACCTCGAACATCTTCGCCATCCTCGGGCTGCGCGCGCTGTACTTCGCGCTGGCCGCCGTCATCCAGCGTTTCCGCTACCTGAAGCCCGCGCTGGCGGTGGTGCTGATCTTCATCGGCTCGAAGATCTTCATCGCCGACATGCTGGGGCTCGAGAAGTTCCCGGCATGGGCGTCGCTCAGCATCACCTTCAGCATCCTCGCCGCCGGGATCGTCTGGAGCCTGCTGAAGACCCGACACAGCGCGCCGACCGCGCAAGTCGGGCGTAGCCAGGGAAGCTGATCGTCGCGGCTAGCGCCGTAGCGCCTTGTAGATGTCGCGCAGGACGCGGCGCAGCGCGCTGTCGCGCCAGCCGGCGGAGATCGTTTCGCCCCGGGCGAACCGCTCAAGCATGTGGCTGAGCGCGGTTTGCGACGCCCAGTCCTTGAGGATCTCGACGGCGAAGGCGCGATCGTCGGGAGCGAGCATTTTGCTGTAGCCGGCGATCAGCGAGCGCAGCCGCGCGCGCCTCGCCATCCCGACATACTTCATATCGACGCCGGCGATCTGCCGGGCGATCTCCGGGATCAAGGTCAGCACGATATAGACGTCGTCGCGCAGCGCCTCGATGCGCCGCTCGTAGGCGATATTGGGCCGGTAGCTGACGCGGTACTCGGCGAGCGGCTCGGCGATATGGACGAAGTCGCCCAACGGCGCCAGCCGCAGCCACAGACCCCAGTCGCCGATCAAGGTCGCGCGCTCGGGAAAGCCGCCGACCTTCTCCCAGGACGGGCGATGGAAGGCGTTGGCCACCGGCGGCACCTTGGGCGCGGCGAGTTGCGTATAGAACGTCTCCGGTGGCTTGGTGATCGGCCGCACCGACAGGACCTTCTCGGAGCGGATCTTGCGGCCCTCGCCGTCGATCTGATCGTAGTCGCCGGTGACCACCACGGTGTTGGGCGTGCGCGCCGCGCCGTCGCGGATCAGGCGGGAGAAGCGCGGTTGGGCGCGATCGTCGGAACCCAGCAGAGACACCCACTCGCCGGTCGCCTGCGCCGTGGCGAAGTTGTAGTTGGCCATCATGCCCAGGCGCCGCGGCGGATGGATAATGCGGACGCGATCGCGATAGCGCTCGATGACCTCCCGCGAATTGTCGGTGCTATGGTCGTCGCAGACGACGATCTCGGAACCCGGCAGCTCCTGGTTCAGCAGCGACTCGATGGTCTCGCCGATGAACTGGCCGTGATTGTAGGACGGCACCACGAAGGAGTGGCTGAACGCCATCAGCGGGCGGTCCTGAGCGCGCGGGGGAGGAAAAGGGCGGCCGCGAAGTCAGCGGCAAGGCTATTGTCTGTCAACACGTTTGATTTGTTCAAGATTTGTTCACTGCATCTTGGCTTCCGTCTTATCGTGTTTCAGTTTCTCCCGCCATAACAATTGGGTCAGGTTTCTGATTGCAAACGCCGGCGCGATTGACTCGCGGCGAGGCGGGCCGTCCAATCGACCGCAGGGAGTATCGCGCATGAAGTTCGGCATCTTCTACGAACACCAGCTGCCCCGGCCGTGGACGGCTGAGAGCGAGTACCAGCTGCTGCAGGATTCGCTGAGCCAGATCGAGCTCGCCGACCGGCTGGGCTACGACTACGCCTGGGAGGTCGAGCACCACTTCCTCGAGGAGTACTCGCACTCCTCCGCGCCCGAGGTCTTCCTCGGCGCCGCCAGCCAGCGCACCAAGCGCATCCGGCTGGGCCATGGCGTGATCCAGCTCACCACCAACCAGCCGCATCGCGTCGCCGAAAAGGTCGCGACCCTCGATCTGCTGAGCGGTGGCCGCGTCGATCTCGGCATGGGCGAGGCGGCGGGGCCGGCCGAGCTGCATCCCTTCAACATCCGCGTGCGGGACAAGCGCGAGCGCTGGGAAGAGGCGGTGAAGGCCATCATCCCGATGTTCACCAAGGACAGCTGGGAGTTCCACGGCCAGTACTACGACTTCCCGGCGCGTAACGTCATCCCCAAGCCCTACCAGAAGCCGCATCCGCCGCTGTGGGTGGCGTGCTCCAACATCCAGACCATCGGCAAGGCCGGCGAATGGGGCATGGGCGCGCTGGGCTTCACCTTCGTGACGCCCGAGGCGGCGCGCGCCTGGGTGCACAAGTACTACAACAACCTGCTGAACAATTCGAAGAAGCTCGCCGACTACCCGAGCAATCCCAACGTCGCGATGGTCTCGGGCTTCATGTGCGCGGCGACCGACGAGGAGGCCGAGGCCAAGGCCGCCGGCTGGACCTTCTTCATCTTCGCGCTCAGCTACTACGGTCGCAAAGGCGTCGATGGGCCGGGCACATCCGATCTCTGGAAAGAGTATCAGAGCTGGAAGGGCGGGCCGGAGGAGAAGAAGGCGCTGGAGTCCGGTTTGATCGGCTCGCCGGAGACCATCCGCCGCAAGCTGCGCCAGTTCCAGCAGAGCCGCGTCGATCAGGTGATCCTGCTCAACCAGGCCGGCAAGACCAGTCACCAGGATATCTGCGAGTCGCTGGAGCTGTTCGCGAAAGAAGTCATGCCGGAGTTCCACGCCGCCGAGGCCGAGCATGCGGCGTGGAAGGCGAGGGTTATGGCGCGGGAGATCGTGCTCGAGGATCTCGACGTGCAGCGATACGACATCTACAGCCATCAGAACGAACACATCGTGCGGCTGACGCCGGAGCAGCTGAAGGCCAAGATGGCGGAGAAGGAAGCGGCGACCAAGACGGCGGCGGCGGGCGACGACTGACATGCCGCGTCTTCTGTACGTCGTCGGCTCGCCGCGCGGCGCCGCCTCGCGCTCCAACACCGTCGCCTCGGCCTATGTCGAGGCGTTCGGCGCGAAACATCCCGACGTCGCGATCGACACGCTCGATCTGTGGCGCGAGGAGCTGCCGGCCTTCGACGACCAGAAGGTCGCGGCCAAGCTCGCGGTGATGCGCCAGGGCAAGCCGGACGAGGCGCAACGCGCGGCGTGGCAGTCGGTGCTCGCCGTCGTCGAGCGCTTCCGCACCGCCGACCGCTACGTCTTCAGCGTGCCGATGTGGAACGGCTCGATCCCCTACCGGCTGAAGCACTACATCGACGTCATCATGCAGCCCGGCCTGCTGTTCAACCTCGACCGCGCCGCTGGCTACAGCGGCCTCCTGAAGGACAAGCGCGCCACCGTGGTCTACAGCGCCGGCATCTATGCGCCGGGCAAGCCGCCGCAATTCGGCGCCGATTTCCAGGTACCCTATTTCGACTGGTGGCTGCACGAGGCCGGGATCACCGACATCGAGACCATCCGTCTGCCGCCGCTGGCCTCGGCGGGCGACGCCACCCAGGCACTGGCCAAAGCATCCGACGAGGCACGAGCCCTCGCGGTGAAGTAGGGGGAGAATTTCATGCGCATCGCGATCATCGCGGCGGCCATCGCCTTCATGGCGGCGCCCTTCACCGCGCAGGCGGCCGGCTATTACGTGTACTGCGCCAACAGCAAGATCGAGGTCGACTCGCGCGACTTCACCCAGATGAAATCGGCGCGCGGTTCGGGTATCTGTCAGATGGGCAGCTTCGGCTACCGCATGGACGCCGAGTCCTTCGCCAAGAAGAACTTCGGCGGCGTCGGCGGCAAGTGCGCCTGCCGCTGATCGGCGTTTCACCCGGGGGAGACAGGATATGCGCATACTCGCACTCGCCGCCGCGCTCGCGCTGGTGTCGTTCACGGCCCAGGCCCAGAGCTATTTCGTCTACTGCGCCAGCGACAAGATCGAGGTCGACTCGCGCAACTTCGAGCAGATGAAGTCGGCGCGCGGCACGCCGATCTGCCAGATGGGCTCGTTCAACTACCTCTCCGACGCGCAGAACTTCGCCCAGAAGAACTTCGGCGGCCCAGGCAAGAAGTGCTCGTGCGGTTAGGATTCCCTACCTTCCCCCTCTGGGCAGGGGATTCGCATATCGGAATTCGTGATGAATAGCAGTGGCTTGCGAATGATTTGCGGCATTCTTTCCGATTCCCTCGGAGAGAAGAAGC
>LNFM01005115.1_pt1 | contig 56498 bp, 58 predicted proteins | sample 596031 | NCBI WGS metagenome assembly LNFM01 (sample SAMN04254537, study PRJNA301005) | activated carbon metagenome | isolation source: dual media filters at the Ann Arbor, Michigan drinking water treatment plant | place: USA: Ann Arbor
TTGAATGCCTCCGGGTACGGCGGCTTGCTCTTGGGCATATCGGACTCCTTCCTTGTTCACGGTAAGGTGTCCGCGAAAGTGGGTCAACTTCAGAGTGTCTGGCGCCCGCCGATCGTGCGAACCGTCCACACGGGGCCTGTCCCCTTCAAAGTGAGCGACTTCCCGGTACAAACTCCGACGACTTCGACGATCTGGCCCAGGTTCTGCGACAGTTCGGCGGTGACGACGATGGCGAGGTCACCGATCTTGCAGTGAGGCTGCATGGTGCTGTTTAGCGGGTTGGCTTCATGCCGGGGCCGCAAGTGGCAAATCACCCCTGCCGGCGCGGGTGCGCGGACCTTGCGAGTGTATGTCGCATGGCATCGTGAGTGCAGGTGACCTCCGCGTATCAGGCGTGTCGCGGTAAGGATGCGTGGCGAGTCCATCGACACGGTCGGCGTCTACGAGTCAGCATGACCCTCGGTGCACTCCCGAGGGTTGTCGTCTACGCGCGACTGAAGGGTGACAGGTACCCCCCAGCGCCCCACACTCGGCAACTCGATGCAGCAGGCAGTGTCGACTCAACTTCGCCGGCTTCTTGGGGCAGACCCAAGACTGTGTGGTGAGGGAACATATGAGCGGACGATGGACATGCTTGCTTTTCGCGGTCGCGTTGGCCGGTTGCGGCGGCGGTGACGACAGGGCATCAGAAGCGGCCGAGTTCGCCGGGCAGATGCGCCGGACCACGTCGGCAGCGCCGATGCAGTCGGTAGCGCCCAGTGCCTCGGCAGTTGAGCAGACGCTCGACTGGGCTGAGTTCAAGTTTTCGGAACTCTTCCCGTCGGTCACGGGGCAGAAGTACCCCGGGGTGGTCTTCGACGGCGTTCAGTACAGTGCCCGAGCTTATTCGGGCCCATGGGGTACCCGGTACCTCGGAATCACACCTGATGGCCGAATCTTCGGGCTGGGCGACTTCACTGGGAATGCGCTGCAGCAGTACCAGGACGTCCAGTACTGGTCGGCGCAGGTGCAGGCGGACCTTTGCAGCAGTCGACCTGCCAACTGCAGACCTCCGACTGCCAGCGCCGGGATGGCGCAAGAAGTCAAGGTTGGTGCAGTCGTTCAGCTAGATGGGGCAGGCAGCACGCAGTCACGAGGTGTGACGCTGTCGTATGCGTGGTCGTTGACTTCACGGCCCGCAGGTAGTGCGGCGGTGCTCAACGGTCCGAATACCGGAACGCCCACTTTCGCAGCCGATGTGTCGGGTAGATATGTCGTGTCATTGGTCGTAAGTGACGGTACCTCCTCCAGCCCAGCCGCTCAGGTGGTGATCTCCGTTGTCGGGACCAAGCTCGACACGTTGCAGGGCAGCTGGGATGGCATTGGCAACGGTCGCACCTTCCGTACCAACTCGGTCAAGTTGGGCATCTCGGTGTCAGGTACTGTTCTCACCATTCAAACAGAATCGTTCTTCGACGGTACCTGCCTGTACTCAGCCAGCCTGACGTCTTCACGGGAGCAGATTACTGCGGGCACGTACCAGTGTTCAGACTTCAGTACGGGCACGTGGCGATTGACCGACATTCAACGTGTCGACCAACGGGATGTGTACCTCAATATCGACAAGGGCGGCCTCACCCAGCGCGTGTATGGCATGTCCGCTGGGGGCGGGGTCGCGGCTAAGCCGGCAGCGACGTCGGTTTCAAGCTTGATCGGGACGTATGAGGGCATCTCCACAGGCGGCCCTTTCGGAACGGACCGTGCTCCCTCGATTCAACTATCCGTCGCTGGCAATGCGCTGTTGCTGACGATCAAGCGGTTCTTCAGCGGCACAACATGCGAGTACGCCGGTACAGTCAATGCCGATGGTCGGACGGTAACGCCATCGACCTTTCGGTGTTCGGATTTCAGCTCGGGTGCCTGGACGCTCAACGAGATCCGTTCGGTCGGGGGGAGTGACCTGTATGTATCGTTGTCCGCCGGAGGCGAGCTGCGGCGCACGTACGGCATCCGGTGACCTTGAAGGGTCCGCTGCCCATCGACCTTCGAGGGTGTGTGCCATTGCACAGCCCTAGGCGCCTAGGCAAAGGGCTGAGGCAGCGGGCTCCCTATGGGCAACTTCTCATAAAAAAGTTTGAGACTCGCCCTCCAGGCGCGAGCCACCCTCTCGGATCCGGTCGGGGGCGTGCGTGGGGTGGGGTGCATGAGACTCTATGCCCCCCGTAGTCTGCGCTACGGTCCAGCATGGGGGAGTGCCCTCCCCCTCGCCGAGGTCTTCCACTTCGGGACCGAGTCCAGCTGCAGACCCAGCGCGAGGAAGATCCCTTCAGCCCGCAGCTGCCTTGCTGCACTTACACCGCGGCGAGTCGAGTCTCCCTGGTAGCAGCCCGCTCGAACTTCACCTCAGCCTGCTCAAGGATCCACTGCTCGATCCTCTCGTGGTGAACACGTAGCAGGTCAAGCGGGCGACGCACGTAGCTCTGCTCGCGCACACCTTGGGGGGCGTGGCCCTGAATCTGGGCGCTGACGCCACCAGGGATGTCTAGCCATTCGCAGAGACTGGCGAAGCTTCGACGCAGTCCGTGCAGGGTCAGTCCTTGCAGTCCGGCCGCAGCGATCGCTTGGCGATGGGCGATGCTGGGCTCGACGATGCGGCCAGACGCACTGCCTACGGCAACGTCGCCTTCCGGCGCATGCGTGCCTTGGCGCTGGTGGTACCGGGCCCTCCGGGCGGCGTTCTTGTCATTGAGGTCAATGCTGCGTGTACTGCTGAACACCCACTCGTTGCGGCGCGGGAGGCCCGAGATGAGGTGTGCCACATAGGGTGTAAGGGGCACCTGCCGTCGACCTTCGATCTTGTCCTTCATGTCGATGCCGTACCACTTGAAGTTCACGTCATCCCACTTCAGCGCTGCAAGTTCCTCCCGCCGGGCGCCGGTCAGCAGCAGGCACTGGAGGTATGCACCGATGACCGGGTTTGGGATCAGCCGCACATGCTCGAACCAAGACTTCAGTTGCTCACGCTGCAGGTAGTCGTTCTTTACCTTGGGTTTGCCCGCAGCCTCGCGGGCCCTCTTGGCGTTGGCCGCCGTGGCATCCGCGCGAGTTCTGAGGTCGGGCTCCGCCGCTGCCCATCGCAGGAACGCCTTCAGCAGCCGCAGGGCGAGACGCACACGAGCGGGGCGAACTTGCGCCTCCTTGGTCGCCCAGACCTCAACTGCCTTGGCATCAAGGTCAAGCAGTCGGAGCCCCATCAATTCGGCGAGTGGGCCGGGCACCGTTGTCACACCCGGATTGCGCTTCCGTTCCCGCCCCCCAGGATCCGCCATCTTCATGTGGTCTGTGTAGTTGCGTTCACCCCAGCGTGGCCTCCGGTCCTGCAAGTACCTCTGCCACGCTTGCCCCACCGTGACCGAGTCCGCAAGGCGGTCGGCGGCTTGCTGAGCGTTCTGCGCGGCGAGCAAGTCGACTGCGGCTGCCTTGGCAGCTGCCTGTTCTCGTTCTTGGGCCCGAGGATCGACGCCGCTGTCGATGAGACGCTTCAGATCATGCGCACGTGCACGAGCCACCTCCAGACTCCAGTCCGCCGCGGTGCCGATCGGAATCCGGATGGTCTCCCGGTTGAGCCGAGACTCGAACACGTACGTCTTGCGCCCCGTCGGGGTAGCTCGCAGCGCCAGCGCTGGGGCGTCGGTGTCCCAGAGAAACGCCTGGGACTTCCCTGCCGGGCACACGAACGACTCAACGCGGCCGGCGGTTAACCGGATGCGGGCTGGCTGCTGGCTCATCGAGGCCCCTGATCTGTAGGCAATCTGTAGGCAAGTCGACTCGAAACGAATCGATTCCGATCAACATTATCACTGGATATGCAACCAGTAAATGTCACGTAAGCTGTTGATTTGCATGGAGTGTATCTACAGCGATGGATCCCGTCCAACACATCAACGTGAGGATTGAAAATCCGCGTGTCGGTGGTTCGATTCCGCCCCAGGCCACCAGTTGAATCAAGGACTTGGCTGCTTATGCGCCAGGTCCTTTTTCTTTGGGCGCGGGGCGCAGGTCTGCGCGAGGCGTCTGGCCACAGACCGGCCGGCTTCGCACTCAGATCTCGTCGTACTTCCGGCTGCTGCCCCGCGCTCGATCGACCGGGTACTTCAGGGCGTTGACCCTGAGCTTCGAACGTGCGGCCTCGACGGGGTCGATGCCCAGTGCGCTGGACAACTGGATCAGGTAGAGCAACACGTCGGCCACCTCGGCGCCGACCGCTTCGCGCCGCTCGGGCGACAGGTCGCGGCTCTGTTCGTCCGTCATCCACTGGAAATGCTCCAGCAGTTCGCCGGCCTCGACGATCAAGGCCGAGGCCAGGTTCTTCGGCGAATGGAACTGCTGCCAGTCGCGTTCTTCAGCGAAGTGCGCGAGCTGCCTCGCGAGGTCGGCCAGTGAGTCGGGCATGGGCGGGTGGTCCGTTCGAACGGCGGTGTGGCAGGGCTTCGGCGCCATGGTGTCACAGCGGCCCGAAAGCGGCGCGGATCATGTCGGTGCAGCCCGCGCAGGGAGCCCACCCCCTGGATGCGGGGTGATGCGGACACGGAGAAGCAACTGTCATCAGATCGGCATGATCCGTGCATAGATTCGATCACACCACCATCTCGTCACCGCACACACCTCATGCCCACTCTTTCGTTCACGGGTTCGTATTCGCAGACCTTCGACAGCCTGGCCTCCGCCGGCACCGGCGTGGCCTGGACCAACGGCACCACTCTGGACGGGTGGTACCTGTTCCGGCAGCCGGCGCCGGGCACGCCCATCACCGCCTACAACGCCAACGACGGCGGCAGCAACGCGGGCAGCTTCTTCAGCTACGGCACCACGGCGACCGCAGACCGCGCGCTGGGTGGCCTGGGGTCGGGTGGCAACTACTTCGGCAGTCCTGCCACGGGGTCTGTGGCCGGCTGGATCGGCTTCGGGGCCGTCAACGCCACCGGCAACACGATCTCCGAGGCGACGGTCGGCTTCGACGGCGAGCAATGGCGAAACGGCGGCAACGTCAACGCGCAGACGATGTCGTTCCAGTACGGCTTCGGCAACGACTTCGACACCGTCGCCACCTGGGTCAGCCCGGGCGGCAGCTTCAACTGGGCCTCCCCCGTCACCAGCGCCACGGCAGGCGCGGTCAACGGCAATGCGGCGGGCCTCGTCGACAACGTCGGCGGCACCCTCACCAGCCTGAGCTGGGCCAGCGGACAGACGCTCTGGTTCCGCTGGGTCGAGGTCAACGATGCCGGCAACGACCACGGCCTGGCCATCGACAACTTCTCGCTCAGCCTGGGCGCTGCCCTGCCGGCGGTCACGCTGGCTGTCAGCAGCAATGCCGCCAGCGAAGCCGCGGCGAGCGTGATCACCGTCACGGCCAGCGTGTCGGCTGCGCTCGCCACCGCCCAGACGGTGCAGCTCGCCGTGACCGGCAGCGGCATCACCGCCGCCGACTACGCGCTGTCGGGCAGCACCATCACCATCCCGGCAGGCCAGACCAGCGGCTCGGTGAGCTTCACCGTGCTGGACGATGCCGACCCCGAGCCTAACGAGACGGCCACGCTGACCCTGGTCTCGCCGTCGGCGGGTATCGCGCTGGGCAGCCCGGTATCGCAGAACATCGTCATCACCGACAACGACAGCGCGCCGACGGTCACGCTCTCGGTGAGTGCCAGCGCCGGCACCGAGGCGGGTGCGACGGCCATCACGGTGACCGCCACCGCCAGCAGCGCCGTGGTGGGTAACCAGACGGTCGCCCTCGGTGTCACGGGTGCCGGCATCGCGGCCAGCGACTACTACCTCACCGGCAGCACCATCACCATCCCGGCAGGGCAGACCAGCGGCAGCGTGAGCTTCGTGATCGCCGACGACGCCACGGCCGAAGGCACCGAGACGGCCACGCTGACGATCTCCGCACCGTCGGCCGGCCTCGCGCTGGGCGCCACCACCAGCCGCAACGTCACCATCACCGACAACGCCGGCAGCTTCCTCACCAAGCTGGGCGGGGCCACCAGCGTGAACGGCGCCGAGATCGCTGCCTTCGATCCGGTCAACGACCGTGTCATCGTCGTCGCGGGTCCGGTGGTCGAGGCCTACCAGATGTCCGCCAGCGGAGCGCTGACCCTGCTCGGCACCGTCGCCCCCGGCTTCAGCGTGCCCGCGGGCTTCGAGGCCCTGCCCAACAGCGTGGCCATCAAGAACGGCGTCGTCGCCGTGGCCTGGGCCGTCGTCGACACGACCACCCGACAGCAGGACGTGGGCCACGTCGGCCTGTACGACGCCACCACCGGCGCCGTGCTGAAGGACCTGCCGGTCGGCTACCTGCCCGACATGCTGACCTTCACCCCCAACGGCAACAAGGTGCTGGTGGCCAACGAAGGCGAGCCCAACAGCTACGGCCAGGCGACGTCGTTCGACCCGGTCGGCTCGGTGAGCATCATCGACCTGTCGGCCGGCGCTGCTTCGGCCACGGTGCAGACGGCCGGCTTTGGTGCCTTCGACGCCCAGATCAATGCGCTGAAGGCCAGCGGTGTGCGCATCTCCGGGCCTGGCGCCAGTGTGTCGCAGGATCTGGAGCCCGAGTACATCACCATCACCCCGGACGGCCTGTCCGCGGTGGTCACCCTGCAAGAGAACAACGCCGCGGCGCTGGTCGACATCGCCACCGCCACCATCACCGGGGTCGTGCCGCTGGGCACGAAGGACTTCAGCACGCCCGGCAACGGCATCGATGCGAGCGACCGTGACGGCCCGACCGGTGGCGGCCGCTTCAACGTGCAGAACTGGCCGGTGTCGGGCATGCTGATGCCTGACGCCATCGCCAACTTCACGGTGGGCGGCGCCACCTACTTCATCACCGCCAACGAAGGCGATGCGCGGGACTACACCGGCTGGGTCGACGAGATCCGCGTCGGCGCGGCGGCCCTCGATCCCGTGGCCTTCCCCAACGCCGCGACCTTGAAGGCCAACGCCAACCTGGGCCGGCTGACGGTGACGCGCACCGGCGACACCGACGGCGACGGCGACCTGGACGTGCTCCTGGCCTATGGCGGCCGTTCGTTCACCATCTGGGACCCGGTGGGCACCCGTGTCTACGACAGCGGCGACAGCCTGGAGCAGATCACCTACGCACGCTCGCCCACGCTCTTCAACTCCGACGGCAGTGCGGCCAGCTTCGACACGCGCAGTGACAACAAGGGCCCGGAGCCCGAGGGCCTGACGACCGGCGTGGTGGGCGGCCGCACCTACGCCTTCATCGGCCTGGAACGGACCGGCGACATCGTCGTCTACGACATCTCCACGCCTTCGGCGCCGCAGTTCGTTCAGTACATCAACACCCCCGAGGACGTGGGTGTCGAAGACCTGCGCTTCGTGTCGGCTGCCGACAGCCCCACGGGCAAGCCGCTGCTCATCACGGCCAACGAGGTCAGCAAGACGGTGGCGGTGTTCGAAGTGAAGGTGCCCGTGCGCATCGCCGACATCCAGGGCGCGTCGCACACCTCGCCGCTGGCCGGCCAGGCCGTGCAGTCGGTGCCCGGCATCGTCACCGCATTGGCCAGCAATGGCTTCTACCTGCAGGACCCGCAGCCCGACGCAGACCCGGCCACGTCGGAGGCGATCTTCGTCTTCACCGGCAGTGCACCCGCGGTGGCCGTCGGCAGCGCCGTGCGGGTCAGCGGCACGGTGGGCGAATTCCGCGCGGGCAACAACCCCGACAACCTCACCACCACCCAGATCGCCTCGCCCACCATCGTGCCCTGGGCCGATGCGCCGGCCGGCGGCATCGCCCCGCTGGTGCTGGGCGTCGACCGGGTGCTGCCCACCCAGGCCATCAACAACGACTTCGCCAGCACCGGCAACGTCGAGACCAGTCCCGGCCGCGACTTCGATCCCGCCACCGAAGGCATCGACTTCTTCGAGAGCGTGGAAGGCATGCTGGTGCGCATCGACAACCCGGTCTCGGTCTCGCCCACCAACGGCTTCGGCGAGATCTGGGTGCTGGCCAATGGTGGCAGCGGCGCCACCGGCCGCACCGAGCGTGGCGGCGTCATCGTCAGCGCGTCGGACTTCAACCCCGAGCGGATCCAGATCGACAACCTTCTGGGCAGTCAGGTGTTCCCGACGGTCGACGTCGGCGCCACCTTGTCGAACGTGACCGGCGTGGTGGCCTACAACTTCAACAACTACGAGGTGCTGGCGCTGCAGACGCCCACGGTGTTGCAGCCTTCGTCACTGCAGCGTGAAGTGACTTCGCTCGCCGGCTCGGCCGACCGACTGACGGTGGCGACCTTCAACGTCGAAAATCTCGACCCGGGCGACGGGGCCGGGAAGTTCAATGCCCTGGCCGACGCCGTCGTCGACAACCTGCTCTCTCCCGACATCATCAACCTCGAAGAGGTGCAGGACAACAACGGCGCCACCAACAACGGCGTGGTCGACGCCAACGTCACCTTGCAGACGCTGGTCGATGCCATCGTGACCGCGGGTGGCCCGCGCTACGAGTACCGGCAGATCAACCCGGTGAACAACCAGGACGGCGGCGAGCCCGGGGGCAACATCCGTGTGGCCTTCCTGTTCAACCCGGCCCGCGTGAGCTTCGTCGAGAACGCCGCCAGCACCTCGCTGAAGCGGCTCGTCGACACCGACCTGACCGACGGCGACGCCTTCGCGGCAAGCCGCAAGCCGCTGGTGGGCGAGTTCCTGTTCAACGGCGAGAAGATCACCCTGATCGGCAACCACTTCAACTCGAAGGGGGGCGACGATCCGCTGTTCGGCCCGACACAACCGCCGGTGCTGTCCAGCGAGGTGCAGCGCCTGCAGCAGGCCAAGATCGTCGGCGACTACGTGGCCACGCTGCTGGCGGCCGACCCGGACGCCCGCGTCATCGTGGCCGGCGACCTCAACGACTTCGAGTTCTCGGCACCGCTCACCCGCCTGGAGTCGGCCGGCCTCACCTCGCTCATCGAGACCCTGCCCGCCGACCAGCGCTACACCTACAACTTCGAGGGCAACGCGCAGGCGCTCGACCACATCCAGGTCAGCGCCGGCCTGCTCGACGGGCTCGACGGCTACGACGTCGTGCACGTCAACTCCGAGTTCGCCGTGCAGGTCAGCGACCACGATCCCGTCGTGGCGCGCTTCACCATCGTCGCGGGCCAGGTCATCAACGGCACCGCGACCGGCAACGTGCTGTCGGGCGGTGCCGGCAACGACGTCATCACCGGCCTGCAGGGCCGCGACCGGCTGACCGGCGGCGCCGGCAAGGACCAGTTCGTCTACACCAGCGTGCTCGATGCCGGCGACGTCATCACCGACTTCGAGGTCGGCCGCGACCTGCTGGTCATCGATCGCCTGCTGGCCAGCGTCGGGTACACGGGCACCGATCCGGTGAATGCGGGCTACCTGGGCGTGGTGCCCGGCGCGGGCCGCACCTACGTGACCTTCGATGCCGACGGCGCGGCAGGCGCTGGCCTGCCTCGTCAGCTCGTCGAGCTCACGGGCTTGGTCGGTGTCACGGCCGATCAGCTGATCGATGTCGTCGCCGTCTGACCATCCACTCCCGAACAAGAAAGTGCTTTCATGAAGAACCTCTTCGTCGGTACCGTCATCGGCACCCTCTCGGCTGCCGCACTGACCCTGTCGGCTCCAGCGGCGCTGGCGGCGACGGTCAGCTACACCTTCACAGTGACCCCTGACGCCGGCGGCCTGGGCGGCCAGAGCTTCTCCGGCAATTTCTCGTACGACGATGCCCAGGTGCCGATGCCCGGCCTCTTCGGCGGCGATCTGTACGGGCTGTCGTCCTTCAACTTCTCGTTCACGGGCGGACCGTTCTCGTTGACCGATCTGGACTACGCCAGTGCCGTCATCGAAGGCGGCGTGTTCACCGGTCTGGAGGTGGGGGCTGCGACGTTCGCGTTCACGCCCGCCAGCGGGCCGTTCGCGGCATCGTTCGCCTACGATCTGGGCGGCGGCACGGCGGGATTCGGCAGCATCGTCTACACAGCGCGTGTGGCCCAGGTGCCCGAGCCCGGCACCGCGTGGCTGGCCGCCGGTCTGCTGGCCGGGCTGGCCGGCTTGCGGCGGCGCCGGGGCTGAACAAGCCAGTGGCAGGCGCCGGTTCAGGCCTTGAGCCGGTAGCCCGTCCTGAAGATCCAGGCCACGATGGCCAGTGCCGTGCCCAGGAAAGCCAGCGTCATGCCCAGGCTCAGCGCCAGGCTGACGTCGGCCTGGCCGTAGAAGCTCCAGCGGAAGCCGCTGACCAGGTACACCACCGGATTGAACAGCGCCACCGTCTGCCAGGCCGGCGGCAGCATGTCGATCGAGTAGAAGCTGCCGCCCAGGAACGTCAGCGGCGTGACGATGAGCAGCGGCACCACCTGCAGCTTTTCGAAGTTGTCGGCCCAGATCCCGATGATGAAGCCCACCAGGCTGAACGTCACCGCGGTGAGCACCAGGAACAGCAGCATCCACACCGGGTGTTCGACGCGCAGCGGCACGAACAGTCCCGCCGTGGCCAGGATGATCAGGCCCAGGATGATGGACTTGGTGGCCGCCGCGCCGACGTAGCTGACGAGGATCTCGACGTACGACACCGGCGCCGACAGCAGTTCGTAGATGGTGCCGGTGAATCGCGGAAAGTAGATGCCGAACGAGGCGTTCGAGATGCTCTGCGTCAGCAGAGACAGCATGATGAGTCCGGGCACGATGAACGCGCCGTAGCTCACGCCGCCGACTTCGGGGATGCGCGAACCGATCGCCGCGCCGAAGACGATGAAGTAGAGCGATGTCGACAGCACCGGCGAGACGATGCTCTGCATCAGCGTGCGCCGCGTGCGCGCCATCTCGAAACCGTAGATCGCCCGTATGGCGTGGAGGTTCATGCCGCGGCCTCTTCGTGCACCAGGCTCACGAAGATGTCTTCGAGCGAACTCTGGGTCGTGTGCAGGTCCTTGAAGGCGATGCCTGCCTCGGCCAGGCGCTGCATGAAGCCCACCATGTCGAGGTGGCCGCTGCGCGTGTCGTAGGTGAAGCGCAACTCGTTGCCGTCGGCCGACAGCTCGAGCGCGTAGGGCGCCAGGAGCGACGGTACCTCGGCCAGCGGCTGCTGCAACTGCAGCGTGAGCTGCTTCTTGCCCAGCTTGCGCATCAGCTCGGCCTTGTCTTCCACCAGCACCAGGCGGCCCTTGCGCATGACGCCGACGCGATCGGCCATCTCCTCGGCTTCTTCGATGTAGTGCGTGGTGAGGATGATGGTGACACCGGTGTCGCGCAGCGCGCGGACCAGCTGCCACATGTCGCGCCGCAGTTCGACGTCGACGCCCGCCGAGGGCTCGTCCAGGAACAGCACCCGGGGCTCGTGCGACAGCGCCTTGGCGATCAGCACGCGCCGCTTCATGCCGCCGGACAGCGTCATGATCTTGTTGTCCTTCTTCTCCCACAGGGACAGGGACTTCAGCACCCGTTCGATGTGCGCCGGATCGGGCGGCTTGCCGAACAGCCCGCGGCTGAACGACACGGTGGCCCAGACGGTCTCGAAGGCGTCGTTGGTCAGTTCCTGCGGCACCAGGCCAACGAGTTCCCGCGCAGCGCGGAAGTCGCTCACGTTGTCGTGACCGTCCACCGCCACGCTGCCGCTGCTGGCGCGCACGATGCCGCAGACGATGCTGATCAGCGTGGTCTTGCCGGCGCCATTCGGGCCGAGCAGGGCGAAGATCTCACCGCGCCGGATGTCGAGGCTGACGTCGTCCAGGGCCCGGTGGCCCGATGCGTAGGTCTTGCTCAGGCGGGAGATCGACAAGACGCTGTTCTGCATCTGTCGAGCATAGCCCGCAGGCGCGATGCCTGCTCAAGCGGGCGGGGCGCGGCGGCTTCAGGCAGGCGGATAGAGCCCGCGTTGGCGAGCCATCAGACGCACCAGGCCCAGCAGGGCATCGATGTTGGGGGTGGCCAGGCCCAGGTGCTGGCCGATCTCGCGCACGGCCGAGACCAGGGCGTCGATCTCCAGCGGTCGGCCCGCTTCGACGTCCTGCAGCATCGAGGTCTTGAAGGCCCCCAGCTTGCGTGCGACGTCATGGCGCTGTTCGGGATCCTGGGCGATGGGGATGCCGATGGCCGCACCGACGTCCCGCGCCTCGAGCATCACCGCACTCATGAAGCCGCGCACCAGCGGGTCGTCCAGGATGTGGTCGGCCGTGGCGCCGGTCAGCGCCGAGATGGGGTTCATGGTCATGTTACCCCACAGCTTGAACCAGATGTCGCGCTGGATGCGCTCCGACACGCGCACCACGAAGCCGGCATTCGTGAGCTGTGCGGCCAGGCCTTGCACGCGGGGGCCGACGCGGCCGTCCGGCTCGCCCAGGATCAGCTCGTTGCCCTGCACATGGCGCACGTGCCCCGGCCCGGGCGTGTTGCAGCTCAGGTGCACGACGCAGCCCACCACACTGTCTGTGGGAATGTGGCGGGCGATGCTGCCGTCGGGGTCGACGCTGCGCAATGCCAGGCCGTCGCCGGCCCCGCCCAGGCCCTGGAAGAACCACCAGGGCACACCGTTCATGGCCACCAGCACCGTGGTGGCTGCGCCACGCAGCGCGGCCACGGCCGGCGCCACGGCGGCCAGCGCCGGCCCCTTGACGGCGACGATGACCAGGTCTTGCGGGCCCAGTGCCTGGGGCGAGTCGCTGGCTGCCAGTGCCACCTGGCGCTGACTGCCATCGGCCGAAGAGATGCTCAGCCCGCGCTCGCGCAAGGCTTGCAGGGTGGCGCCACGCGCCAGCGCAGACAGCTGGATGCCTTGACCCGACGCCCCCAGCCAGCCCGCGAACAGGCCACCCACCGCCCCCGCGCCCACCACGCACACCTTCATCACGCGTTCTCCTTCATCGGCCCTCATCGTACGCGGGGGCGGGGCCGCCGCGCGCCAGGTCAGTGCCGGGCGGCCGTGCGAAGCTTCTGCCAGCCTTCCCAGCCGAGCGACTCCAGCGTCTCGATGTTGCGTTCGAAGATCTGTGCGGCGTCGGGGAAGGCCTCCACCGCGCGCTCGATGCTGTCTTCGCGCAGCAGATGCAGCGTCGGCCAGGGCGATCGGTTGCTGCAGTTGGAGACGTCGTCGGCCTCCGTACCCTCGAAGCGGTAGTCGGGGTGGAAGCTCGCCACCTGCAGCACACCTTCCAGCCCCAGCTCGTCCAGCAGCGCATCCGCCACGTCGAGAAAGTCGTTGTAGTCGGCGAAGTCCTGCAGCACGTGCGGATGCACGAGCAAGGTGGTGTCGGTCTGCTCGGGCGCCACCGTGGCCAGGTGCTGCAGCTCGCGCAGCAGGTCCTCGGCCAGGGCCTCGGGCTCGCGCGCAGCGCTGACCACGTAGCGCACCTGGCCCTTCTGGTGCACGGCCTTCGCGAACGGGCAGAGGTTCAGGCCGATCACCGCGCGTTCCAGCCACTGGCGGGTGTCGGCGATCACGGCGTCGTCATCAGGATGGTCGTTCATGGACCGGATGATGCGCCCACACAGGCCCGGGTGCGCTGCCCTGGTGCGCCAGGCGCCTCAGGGCCGCACGGCCGGCGTCTCGATGGCGAGGCCGCGGCCGCGCTGCTGCAGCCAGGCCTCGAGTGCCACCACCTCGGGCGAGTCGAAGCCTAAGGGCTCGGCGCGCACGCCGGCCATGCAGTTGCGCAGGCGGCGCTGCAGCGAGCCCAGGTCCTGCCACTCGAGCCGGTAGGTCGGGTAGCCATTGGCATGACCTTCCGGAATGGCGCTGCCGCCCAGCCGACCGCCGGCATGCGCGTCGTGGCACATCGCGCAGGACAGATCGAGCTGGCCGAAGCGTTGCCTGAACAACGTGCGACCCAGCTCGCGCACGGCGTCCATCGCCGCGCCCGGTGGAGGCGCCAGCAGTTCGCCACGAGACTGGTGGGCGACGAAGGTTTCCAGCGCCAGCCTCTGCGGGGTTTCGGCCGTCGGCAGCGGGCGGCCCTGGTGGCGGTGGCGGCACTGGTCGATGCGCTGGCCGAGGTTGACGGCGCGGCCGAGGGCCGCGTCGTGCGCGGGATAGCGTGCCGCCACGCCCTTCATGCTGCGCGCGGCGTCGCCATGGCAGCCGGCGCAGCTGGGCCGGCCTTCTCCTGGGGAGGTCGCCCAGAGGGCCTCGCCTTCGCGCACCCACAGCATGCCGGGGTTGAGCGAATCGTCGCGCTGCATCGCGCGCGTGGCCGGCGACATGAACTCCTGGCCGGATCGCGGCCCACTCGCAGTCGCGGGCCAAGGCTGCTGCGCTGCCGAGCCGCCGCAAATCAGGGCCAGGGCCAGCGCGCCCAGGCGCAGGCCGGGCTTCATGTCACCGTGAGCGAAACGTTCTCGGTGTGCGAGACGCCTTCGTCGCCGCGCCAGCTGAAGCTCAGCGTGCCGGTGCCCGTGGCCACGGTGTGGAAGGCGATGAAGGGGTTGGCGGCAATCGCCGGGTGCAGGTCGGCTGCGAACACCAGCTCGCCGTCGTACCTGCACTCGAAGCGCCGCAAGATGCTGCGGGGCAGTGTCCGGCCGTTGGCGTCCACGCGGTAGCCGCTTTCCATCGCGTGAGCGACCGTGGTGCGGATCTCGATGACCTCGCCGCGGCGCGCCGTGCGCGGCATCGTGATGATGGTGCGCAAGGCCATGTCAGCTCTCGACACAGGCGGCCAGGGTGACGACCACCGCCACTTCGTGCCGCCAGACACTGCCGTCGGCCATGCGTGCCAGCGCCACCAGGCGCTGCGAGGTGGCCAGCCGGATCCGGGTCGAGACGCTGGCCTTGCCTGCACGCGGGCCCAGCGTGAACATGGCCACGTCGTGCAGCGGATTGCGTTCGTTGAAGAGCGCGATGCTGCGCACGTGGTCGTCGGCCGTCATCGGGCTGTCGACCGTGATCGTGACAGGCACGGTGTTGCCGTTCTCGACCAGGGGGGCGATGTCCAGAGTGACGCGGCCGTCGCGTGGTGTGGCGCCGGCAGAGAACTCGCGCACGGCTGCGGCCAGCGCCTCGGGCGTGGCATGCGCCTGGGGCACGGCCAGAAGGCTCACGACCGCACAGGTCAGGCAGTCTCGGCGCGACAGGACAGGGGCCATGGGACTTCAGTCTTTCAGGGTTTGCAGAAAGGCGACGACGTCTTCGACCTGCTGCGCGTCCAGCACCGGACGGCCCTGCCACGCGGCGCCCACACGCTGCAGGCCTTCGGTGCGGTGGAAAGGCGGCATCAGGCTGTCGGGGTTGATGCGGCGCGCATCGGCCACGCGCAGGCGCAGCTGGGCCGCGGTCCAGCGGCTGCCGGCACCGGCCAGGTTGGTCGACAGGTTGCCCATGCCTCGTTCTTCAGGAAAGGGACCGGTGTGGCACAACAGGCACAGACCCGCCTGCCGGCTGGTGACGATGCTGCGTCCGCGCAGTGCATCCCCGGGCTGCACGGTGAGTGGCTGCGGGATGCCGTCGCCCACCACGACGGCCCCCGCGACCAGGGCGGCGAGCCAACTCATCGTCGACCTGGCCGCTGCACCGCCTACGCCCTCTTGAGGCTGGTGTGCTTGAGCGGGAGTTCGCGCACACGCTTGCCGGTGGCGGCGAAGATGGCGTTGAGCACCGCCGGCGCGGCCACTGCGATCGTGGGTTCACCCACACCGCCCCAGAACCCGCCGGACGACACCAGCACCGTCTCGACCTTGGGCATGCCGTTCATGCGCATCACCGGATAGGTGTCGAAATTCTGCTGCTCGATGCGGCCGTTCTTCACCGTGCATTCACCGTACAGCGCCGCCGACAGTCCGTAGACGAACGAACCTTCGACCTGGGCCTCGATCTGTTGCGGGTTCACGGCGTAGCCCGGGTCGGTGGCAGCCACGATGCGGTGGACCTTCAGATCACCATCGGCGCTCACCGACACCTCGGCGCAAGCGGCCACATAGCTGCCGAAGCCGTGCGTCTGCGCGAGGCCCCGGAAGACCTTCTGCCCGTTGATGTCCGGCGCCGGCTTGCCCCAACCTGCGCGTTCGGCGGCGGCGTTCAGAACCGCCAGGTGCTTGGGATGGCTGGCCATCAGCTTGCGGCGCAGGGCCAGCGGATCCTGCTGCGTGGCATGCGCCACTTCGTCGAGGAAACACTCAAGGAAGATCGCGTTCTGGTTCAGGTTCACGCCGCGCCAGAAGCCCGGGGGCACGTGCGGGTTGCGCATCGCATGGTCGATGAGCAGGTTCGGGAACGTGTAGCCGATCATCGCTTCGCCGCCGCCCGCGTTCAGCCCCTGGAAGGCGACGGGGTCGCGACCGTCTCGCACGTTCTGCGGAAAGATGCCGGCCAGGATCGACTGCCCCGACAGCCGCATGTGCAGCGCCGTGACGTTGCCTTGCGCATCGAGGCCCGCACTCATCTTGCACTGCATCACGGGGTGGTACAGCCCGTGCGTCATGTCTTCCTCGCGAGACCACACGAGCTTGACCGGCGTGCCGGGCATCTCGCGCGCCACAGCCACGGCCTGGCGTACCCAGTCGTGGACGGCACCGCGCCGCCCGAAGCCACCGCCCAGCGGCAGCTTGTAGACCTCGCATTGGGCCGGCGGCAGGCCTGAAGCCTCGGCGGCGGCGGCCAGCGCGGCCTCGCCGTTCTGCGTGGGGGTCCAGACCTCGCAGCGCTCGGGCGTCCAGCGCGCCGTCGCGTTCATGGTCTCCATCGTGGCGTGGTTCTGGTGCGGGTAGGCGTAGACGGCCTCCAGCCGCCGTGCGGCGCCGGCCAGGGCCTCCTTCACGTTGCCGTTCTGGTTGCCCACGGCCGCCTGCTCGGCGTCGAGGCCGGCCTTCATGACCTGCGCGAAGGCGGCAGACGAGGCATTGGCGTGTTCGCCTTCGTCCCATTGGATGGGCAGTGCGTCGAGAGCCGTCTTGGCTCGCCACCAGGTGTCTGCAACGACGGCCACGGCGTAGTCGCCGACCCGTATCACCTTCTTGACGCCCGGGCGGCTCGACACCGCCGCAGCGTCGAAGCTCTTGACCTTGCCTCCGAAGACCGGGCAAGCCTTGATGGCGGCGTTCAGCAGGCCAGGCATCTTGAGGTCACTGCCGAAAACGAGCGCGCCGGTGGTCTTCTCGACCGTGTCCAGGCGGGCCAGGCGCTTGCCGACCAGCTTCCAGTCCTTGGGGTCCTTCAGCGCCGGCTTCTCGGGCACGGGCAACCTGGCTGCGGCGGCTGCCACCTTCCCGTAAGTGGTGCTGCGCCCTGTTGCGCCGTGCACGATGCGGCCGCCGTCGGCCCGGCACTCGGCCGCCGGGACCTTCCACTCTTCGGCTGCGGCCTGCACCAGCATCATGCGGGCTGCGGCGCCGCCCTGGCGCACGTACTCCTGCGACTCGCGGATGCCTCGGCTTCCGCCCGTCGAGAAGTTGCCCCAGATGCGCTTGCGCGCCAGGTTCTGGCCCGGCGTGGGGTACTCCGTGGTGACCTTCGCCCAGTCGCACTCCAGTTCTTCCGCGACGAGTTGCGCCAGACCGGTCAGCGTGCCCTGGCCCATCTCGGACCTTGCGATGCGGATGATCACCCGGTCGTCTGGCTGCACCACGACCCAGGCGTTGACTTCGGGGGTCGCCGCCTGCGCCGACGCGGTCGTCGGCACAGAGAAGCCGACGACCAGCGAGCCTGCAGCGGCCGCGCTGCCCAGGAAGTCCCGGCGGGAGACGGTGACGCTCATGTCGCACTCCGGGTGATGTGGATGATGTCGAGGCCTGCCGTCTTGGCGTCGCCTCCGGTGGCCGCGACCTTGATCGCAGCCCGCACGCGGTTGTAGGTGCCGCAGCGACAGATGTTGGTCATGGCCTCGTCGATGTCGGCATCGGTGGGGCGGGGTTTGGCCTTCAGCAGGGCCGCCGCCGCCATGATCATCCCGCTCTGGCAGTAGCCGCACTGCGGCACGTCCAGGGAGGCCCAGGCCTTTTGCGCCGGGTGCGAGCCATTGCGGGACAGGCCTTCGATCGTCACGACCTTCTGGCTCGGCTGCACCGCAGACACCGGGATGGCGCACGAACGGACGGGCGCACCGTCGATGTGAACGGTGCACGAGCCGCACTGCGCGATACCGCAGCCATACTTGGTGCCGGTGAGGCCGAGCTGCTCTCGCAGCACCCAGAGCAGGGGTGTGTCGCCTTCGACGTTCACATCCCGTGCCTGCCCGTTGACAGTCAGTCGAGCCATCGCATGTCCTTCCAGTTCGAACAGCGTGCATGATGCTGCGCTTCGAACGATCGTGCGCCCCCGGACAATTGCCTACACCGATCGGGCCCAATCGGACTGCCGCCTGGGCCTGCCGGCGAGCGCCGTTTGACAGCGCCTTCGGAAGCCGGGCATAATGCAAGGCTTCGCCGGTCGTCCTGTCCCTGTAAACTGCCGCGCAAACAGCACAGCCTGCAAAGGCGTCTGGCTTGCAAGGGGTTCAGCAGGGGCAGGGTGCCGGATCCGCCCACATCGCCGTTTCAGGGTGTCCTGATCCGGCCGAGGGCCCAAGACTGACCGAGCCGATGGCCTCCCGGGGTTGTCAGCGCGGGAGAAGTTGGGGACAAACAATGATCCAAATGCAATCGCGACTTGATGTCGCAGACAACACGGGCGCCAAGTCCGTCATGTGCATCAAGGTGCTCGGCGGCTCCAAGCGCCGTTATGCCGGCATCGGCGATGTGATCAAGGTCAGCATCAAGGAAGCTGCGCGGCGAGGTCTACAACGCCGTGGTGGTGCGTACCGCCAAGGGTGTGCGCCGCCAGGATGGCTCGCTGATCAAGTTCGACGGCAATGCCGCCGTCCTGCTGAACGCCAAGCTCGAGCCCATCGGCACGCGCATCTTCGGCCCGGTCACCCGTGAACTGCGCACCGAGCGCTTCATGAAGATCGTGTCGCTGGCCCCCGAAGTGCTTTGACCGGCCGCTGACTGAGGACCGACCCCATGAACAAGATTCGCAAAGGCGACCAAGTCATCGTGTTGACTGGGCGCGACAAGGGCAAGCGTGGCACCGTGACGCAGCGTGTCGATGAGCAGTTGCTCGTCGTCGACGGCGTCAACATGGTGAAGAAGCACGTCAAGCCGAACCCCATGAAGGGCACGACGGGTGGTGTGATCGACAAGACCATGCCTATCCAGCAGTCGAACGTGGCGATCTACAACCCCGTCACTTCCAAGGCCGACCGCGTCGGCATCAAGCTCCTGGCCGACGGCAAGAAGGTTCGCGTCTTCAAGTCCAGCGGCGAAGAGATCAAGGCTTAACGCGAGGCAAGCATGGCTCAACAACAGACAGCCGCGCAGGCGCGCCTCCAGGCGCTGTACCGCGACACCATCGCCCCCGAACTGATGAAGAAGTTCGGCTACACCTCCGTGATGCAGGTTCCGCGTCTCGAGAAGATCACCCTCAACATGGGTGTCAGCGAGGCGGTTTCGGACAAGAAGGTGATGGACAACGCCGTCGGCGACCTCACCAAGATCTCCGGTCAGAAGCCCGTGGTCACGAAGAGCAAGAAGGCCATCGCCGGCTTCAAGATCCGCGACGGCGTGCCGATCGGCTGCATGGTCACGCTGCGTGGCGTGCGCATGTACGAATTCCTCGACCGCTTCGTCACCGTGGCGCTGCCCCGTGTGCGCGACTTCCGCGGCATCTCGGGTCGTTCGTTCGACGGCCGCGGGAACTACAACATCGGTGTCAAGGAACAGATCATTTTCCCTGAGATCGAGTACGACAAGATCGACGCGATTCGTGGCCTGAACATCAGCATCACGACCAGCGCCAAAAACGACGAAGAGTGCAAGGCGCTGTTGGCTGCCTTCCGCTTCCCGTTCAAGAACTGAGGTGACCCGTGGCAAAACTTTCCCTCAAGCAACGTGAAGCCAAGCGCGAGAAGCTGGTAGCCAAGTTCGCGAAGAAGCGCGCTGAACTGAAGTCGGTCACAGACGACGCGCAGCGCAGCGACGAAGAGCGCTACGCCGCACGCCTGGAACTCCAGAAGCTGCCGCGCAACGCCAACCCGACCCGCCTGCGCAACCGCTGCGCGCTCACGGGTCGTGCACGCGGCACCTTCCGCATGTTCGGCCTGGGTCGAAACAAGATCCGCGAGCTCGCCTTCAAGGGCGACATCCCCGGCATGGTCAAGGCCAGCTGGTGATTTCGGCGAAAAGATCAGGAGATTCGCAATGAGCATGAGTGATCCCATCGCCGATATGCTGACCCGCATCCGCAATGCGCAGATGGTGGAGAAGGCTGTCGTCACGATGCCCGCCTCGAAGCTGAAGTCGGCCATCGCCCAGGTCCTGAAGGACGAGGGCTACATCGACGACTTCGCCGTGAAGACCGAGGACGGCAAGAGCCAGCTCGAGATCGCGCTGAAGTATTACGCCGGTCGCCCGGTGATCGAGCGCATCGAGCGCGTGAGCCGCCCCGGCCTGCGCATCTACAAGGGCCGCGATGCCATCCCGAGCGTGATGAACGGTCTCGGCGTGGCCATCGTCACCACGCCCAAGGGCGTGATGACCGACCGCAAGGCCCGCGCCAGCGGCGTCGGTGGCGAAGTCCTCTGCTACGTGGCCTAAGGGAGACTGGAACATGTCCCGCGTAGGAAAAATGCTGATCGCCGTCCCCAAGGGTGTGGACGTGTCGATCTCTTCCGACCAGATCACCGTGAAGGGCGCCAACGGCTCCCTGTCGCGTACGCTGAACCCGCTGGTCGCCGTCAAGAACGACGCCGGCAACCTCAGCTTCGTGCCCGCCAACGACTCCACCGAGGCGGATGCGATGAGCGGCACGATGCGCGCGCTGGTGAACAACATGGTCAACGGCGTCAGCAAGGGCTTCGAGAAGAAGCTCAACCTGGTCGGCGTGGGTTTGGTCAGAAGCTGAACCTGCAGATCGGGTTCTCGCACCCGGTGGTGAAGGACATGCCCGAGGGCGTGAAGGTCGCCACCCCGACGCAGACCGAAATCATCATCTCCGGTCCCGATCGCCAGCGTGTCGGACAGGTGGCCGCCGAAGTGCGCGCCTTCCGTCCGCCCGAGCCTTACAAGGGCAAGGGGATCCGCTACGCCGATGAGCGCGTGACCCTCAAAGAGACGAAGAAGAAGTAAGGAGCGACAAGATGTTGACCAAGAAGGAACAACGCCTGCGCCGTTCGCGCCAGACGCGTGCTCGCATCGCGAAGCAACACGTCGCACGCCTGACGGTGTTTCGCTCCAATATGCACATCTACGCCAGCGTCATTTCCGACGACGGCGCTCGGGTGCTGGCCAGTGCCTCGACGGCCGAGAAGGAAGTGCGCGAGCAACTTGCCTCGGCCACCGGAGGCAATGCGTCGGCCGCCACCATCATCGGCAAGCGCATCGCCGAGCGGGCCAAGGCGGCCGGCATCGACAAGGTGGCTTTCGATCGCGCAGGTTTCGCCTACCACGGCCGCGTCAAGGCGCTGGCCGAGGCAGCTCGCGAAGCCGGCCTCCAGTTTTAAGCGCGCAGGCTCTGAAGGATCCAAGACATGGCAAAGTTCACTCCCCGCGCCCAGACTGAAGGCAATGACGACGGGCTCAAGGAAAAGATGATCGCGGTCAACCGCGTCACCAAGGTCGTCAAGGGCGGCCGTACGCTGAGCTTCGCGGCGCTGACCGTGGTCGGCGATGGCGACGGGCGCATCGGCATGGGCAAGGGCAAGGCCAAGGAAGTGCCGGTGGCCGTGCAGAAGGCGATGGACGCCGCGCGTCGCAACATGGTCAAGGTCGCGCTGAAGAACGGTTCGATCCAGCACAACGTGCGCGGCGAACACGGCGCAGCCAAGGTGCTGATGGCGCCGGCCCCGGCCGGTACCGGCATCATCGCTGGCGGCCCGATGCGCGCGGTGTTCGAGGTGATGGGTGTCACCGACATCGTCGCCAAGAGCCTGGGCTCGTCCAACCCCTACAACATGGTCCGTGCGACGCTCGACGCCCTGAAGGCCTCGACGACGCCTGCCGAAGTGGCGGCCAAGCGCGGCAAGTCGGTCGAAGACATCTTCAACTGACCTGGCGCAGCGGAGAACCCTCATGTCCGACAAGAAGACCCTCACCGTCACGCTCGTCAAGAGCGTGGCCGGCACCCGCCAGTCGCACCGTGACACGGTGCGCGGCCTGGGCCTGCGCCGCATCAACAGCCAGCGTGTCCTCGAGGACACCCCGGCCGTGCGCGGAATGATCAACAAGGTTGCGTACCTCGTGAAGGTGCTGTGATGCAAGTCAACACCATCAAGCCTGCCGACGGCAGCAAGAAAGAGCGCCGTCGCGTCGGCCGTGGCATCGGCTCCGGCCTGGGCAAGACCGCGGGTCGCGGCCACAAGGGACAGAAGTCGCGCGCCGGTGGCTTCCACAAGGTCGGCTTCGAAGGCGGCCAGATGCCGCTGCAGCGCCGCCTGCCCAAGCGCGGCTTCAAGTCGGCGCAACTCAAGTACAACGGCGAGGTCACCCTGGCCGATCTGCAGGCCCTGGCTGCCGACGAAGTCGACCTGGCCGCGCTGAAGCAGGCGGGCTTGGTTCGCGCCATCGTCAAGCACGTCAAGGTGATCAAGTCGGGCGAGCTGTCGCGCAAAGTGATGCTGAAGGGCATTGGCGCCACGGCAGGGGCAAAGGCCTCGATCGAAGCCGCCGGCGGGTCGCTGGTCGAGCAGGGCTGAGTCCGACCAACAACGGCAAGCAGCACGTGGCAACTTCAGCGAACCAACTGGCCAAGAGCGGGAAGTTCGGCGACTTGCGTCGCCGGATCATCTTCCTGCTGCTCGCGCTGGTGGTCTATCGCCTGGGCGCACACATCCCTGTGCCCGGCATCGACCCCGTGCAGCTCCAGCAGCTCTTCAAGGGTCAGTCTGGCGGCATCCTGAACCTGTTCAACATGTTCAGTGGCGGGGCCTTGTCGCGCTTTACCGTCTTCGCGCTGGGCATCATGCCCTACATCTCGGCGTCGATCATCATGCAGTTGATGACCTACGTCGTTCCGTCGCTCGAGGCCTTGAAGAAGGAAGGCGAGTCGGGTCGTCGCAAGATCACGCAGTACACGCGCTACGGCACGCTGTTCCTGGCCATCTTCCAGTCGCTGGCCATCGCGCTCGGTCTCGAAGGTTCACCTGGCCTCGTGCTGTCGCCGGGCTTCGGCTTCCGCATGACCGCAGTGGTGAGCCTGGTCGCCGGCACGATGTTCCTGATGTGGCTCGGCGAGCAGATCACGGAGCGCGGACTGGGCAACGGCATCTCGATCCTGATCTTCGCTGGCATCGTGGCGGGTTTGCCCAGCGCCATCGGTGGCTTGTTCGAGTTGGTGCGCACGGGTGCGATGAGCCCGATCGCCAGCATGTTCATCATCGCTGTCGTCATCGGCGTCACCTTCGTGGTGGTGTTCGTGGAGCGCGGGCAGCGGAAGATCCTGGTCAACTACGCCAAACGACAGGTCGGCAACAAGGTCTACGGCGGCCAATCGTCGCACCTCCCGCTGAAGCTGAACATGTCCGGCGTCATCCCGCCGATCTTCGCGTCGTCGATCATCTTGCTTCCTGCCACCATCGTTGGGTGGTTCGCGGCTGGCGAGGGCCTGCGTTGGCTCAAGGACCTGTCCTCGGCGCTGTCGCCCGGTCAGCCCATCTACGTGATGCTGTATGCCGGCATGATCGTGTTCTTCTGCTTCTTCTACACAGCCCTTGTGTTCAACAGCCGAGAGACGGCCGACAACCTGAAGAAGAGCGGCGCCTTCATTCCAGGGATCCGACCTGGTGAACAGACTGCCAAGCACATCGACAAGATCCTGTCCCGCTTGACGCTGGTGGGTGCCGTCTACATCACCGCCGTCTGCCTGCTGCCAGAGTTCCTGGTTCTGAAATACAACGTCCCCTTCTACTTCGGCGGCACCTCGCTGCTGATCATCGTCGTGGTGACGATGGACTTCTGGGCCCAGGTACAGAGTTATGTGATGAGCCAGCAGTATGAGTCGCTGCTGAAGAAGGCCAACTTCAAGGGAAGTTGAGATGTCGAAGGATGACGTCATCCAGATGCAGGGTGAGATTCTCGAGAACCTCCCCAACGCGACCTTCCGCGTGAAGCTTGAAAATGGACATGTGGTGCTGGGACATATTTCGGGAAAGATGCGGATGCACTACATCCGCATCCTTCCAGGTGACAAGGTCACCGTCGAGTTGACGCCCTACGATTTGAGTCGAGCGCGGATCGTTTTCCGCGCGAAGTGAATAGGTCAAGGAGAAGACCATGAAAGTCGCCGCTTCGGTCAAGATCCGCCGCAAGGGCGTGGTTCGCGTGATCTGTACGGATCCGCGCCACAAGCAGCGTCAGGGTTGAATTCAGACGGGGCGCGGGCTTTCGCGTGCCTGGCTCCGTTGGTTCGCCGTCCTGCCCCTTGAGGGTGCCCGGACCGGACCGCACAGTTTAGGAATCAAAGGATTTATATGGCACGCATCGCAGGCATCAACATTCCGCCGCACAAGCACGCCGAGGTCGGTCTGACCGCGATTTACGGCATCGGCCGTACCACCGCGCAGAAGATCTGCACCGCGGTGGGCGTTCCCTTTTCGAAGAAGATCAAGGACCTCTCGGACACCGATCTCGAGAAGATCCGTGACGAGATCGGCCGCCTGACCATCGAGGGTGACCTGCGCCGCGAACTGTCCATCAGCATCAAGCGCCTGATGGACCTCGGCTGCTACCGCGGCTTCCGTCATCGCCGCGGCCTGCCGGTGCGGGGCCAGCGCACGCGCACCAATGCGCGCACGCGCAAGGGTCCGCGCAAGGGCGCCGCAGCGTTGAAGAAGTAAGCCGCCCGACACCATCAGAGAGCAAGACATGGCAAAAGCACCCGTCAACACCGCCGCGCGTCGCGTGAGCAAGAAGGTCCGCAAGAACGTCGCGGACGGCATCGCGCACGTGCATGCCTCGTTCAACAACACCATCATCACGATCACCGATCGCCAGGGTGGGGCGCTTGCCTGGGCCTCGAGTGGTGGCCAGGGTTTCAAGGGTTCGCGGAAGTCGACGCCTTTCGCTGCGCAGGTCGCAGCCGAAGTGGCTGGTCGTGCTGCCCAGGAGCAGGGCATCAAGAATCTCGACGTCCGTATCAAGGGCCCGGGCCCCGGTCGCGAGTCGTCGGTGCGCGCATTGGCCTCGCTGGGCATCCGCATCAATTCCATCAGCGACGTGACGCCGATTCCGCACAACGGTTGCCGTCCCCAGAAGCGTCGCCGTATTTGAGCCTGCGCTTCCGTGCCTTTCGGCACGGCAGTGCAGCTATGCCTGCACTTGCTAGAATGTCGAGTTCTCCAAGCCGGCGAGCACCTACGCGTGCACGCCGGCTGTTTTCCTGAGGCGGGTTCGCTGCATGCCGGCGCCTGTCTCTCAAGCCCACCGTCCGAGCGATTCGAAAAACATCCGCCGGACTTGCGCGGTGCACCTCCCCGGAGGTGCCGGCCGCGTCAAATCGATACGAAGGACAAACCGTGGCACGTTATCTCGGCCCCAAGGCCAAACTTTCCCGCCGTGAAGGCACAGACCTCTTTCTGAAGAGCGCCCGTCGCGCCATCGGCGACAAGGCCAAGTTCGACAGCAAGCCTGGCCAGCATGGCCGCACCAGCGGCTCGCGCACTTCCGATTACGGCATCCAGCTGCGCGAGAAGCAGAAGGTCAAGCGCATGTACGGTGTGCTGGAGCGCCAGTTCCGCCGTTACTTTGCCGAGGCGGAGCGTCGTCGTGGCAACACTGGTGCAAACCTGCTGGCTCTGCTGGAGTCCCGTCTGGACAACGTGGTCTACCGCATGGGCTTTGGCTCCACGCGCGCAGAGGCACGTCAGCTCGTCTCCCACAAGGCCATCACCGTCAACGGCGGCGTGGTGAACATCCCCTCGTACATGGTCAAGGCCGGCGACACGCTGGCCATCCGCGAGAAGTCGAAGAACCAGCTGCGCATCCAGGACGCCGTCAAGCTCGCGCAGAGCGTCGGCATGTGCGACTGGGTCCAGGTCGATGCGACCAAGCTCGAAGGTGTCTTCAAGAAGGTTCCGGACCGCGATCAGTTCGGCGCCGAAATCAAGGAAGCGCTGATCGTCGAGTTGTACTCGCGTTAAGAATCAGGAAGGAGAGCGGTCGGGCAGGCGCCCTTGCGCCACCCACCGCTTCCGGTTGTGCTTCGCGTGCCGGGTGCGAAGCGGCCACATTCAGACCCGGCGCGGTCCATCAGCCTTATCGGTGTAACGAGCCGAGGGTATTGACTGCAAACCACACTCCTCAAGCCGAAGGCCATTCAAGTCGAGCCGCTGGGCGGCCACCGTGCCAAGGCCACGCTCGAGCCCTTCGAGCGCGGTTACGGCCATACCCTGGGCAATGCGCTTCGCCGCGTGCTGCTCTCGTCGATGGTGGGCTACGCTCCGACGGAAGTGACCATCGCTGGCGTACTTCACGAGTACTCGGCCATCGACGGCGTTCAGGAAGACGTGGTCCACATCATGCTGAATCTCAAGAGCGTGGTGTTCCGTCTTCACAACCGCGACGAGGTCACGCTCGTGCTGCGCAAGGAAGGCGAAGGTCCTGTCACCGCCGCCGACATCCAGACGCCGCACGACGTCGAGATCATCAATCCCGAGCACGTCATCGCCCACCTGTCGCAGGGCGGCAAGCTCGACATGCAGATCAAGGTCGAGAAGGGCCGCGGCTATGTGCCCGGCAACATGCGGCGCTTTGGCGACGAGCCGACCAAGTCGATCGGCCGCATCGTTCTCGATGCGTCCTTCTCGCCGGTTCGCCGAGTCAGCTATGCGGTCGAGAATGCCCGGGTCGAGCAGCGTACCGACCTCGACAAGCTGGTGATGGAGATCGAGACCAACGGCGCGATCTCGCCGGAAGAAGCGATCCGCCAGTCCGCCAAGATCCTCGTCGAGCAGCTGGCGGTGTTCGCGCAGCTCGAAGACAAGCTCGAGGGCTACATTGGCGGCGGCGGTGGCGAGACGGTCCGTCCCACCACCTTCGATCCGATCCTGCTGCGACCCGTCGATGAGCTGGAATTGACGGTGCGTTCGGCCAACTGTCTCAAGGCCGAGAACATCTACTACATCGGCGATTTGATCCAGCGTACCGAAACCGAACTTCTGAAGACCCCGAACCTGGGCCGCAAGTCGCTCAACGAGATCAAGGAAGTGCTCGCTTCCCGCGGCCTCACGCTGGGTGCGCGTCTCGAGAACTGGCCGCCCCAGGGCCTCGACAAGCGATAACTCAACCCCCTCTACGGCCTTCGGCTGCCTCCCTTCCCGGGAGGCGACGGCACCGTCCCGGCTGAGCCGGTTCGGATCGTCCGCCTGAAGACAGCTGCCGTGCGCACTCCGGTACCTGATACGGCCGGGGCTGAAAAACGAAGCAAAGGACTGCACCATGCGCCACCGTCACGGACTCCGCAAACTCAATCGCACCAGTTCCCATCGCCTGGCGATGCTGCGCAACATGTGCAACTCGCTCATCACACACGAGGCGATCAAGACCACGGTCCCCAAGGCCAAGGAACTTCGCCGCGTCGTCGAGCCGCTCATCACGCTGGCCAAGGAGCCGACGCTGGCCAACCGCCGCCTCGCCTTCGACCGCACCCGCGACCGTGACGTGGTCACCAAGCTCTTCAACGAACTGGGCCCTCGCTACAAGGCGCGCCCGGGCGGCTACACCCGCATCCTGAAGATGGGCTTCCGTGTCGGCGACAACGCACCGATGGCCTTCGTCGAGCTGGTCGATCGTCCGGTGGTGGATGCCGGCGCCGAAGCACCTGCCGAAGGCAGCTGACCTCTCAGCGCGCAGCGGGCGATGACGCTGCGAATTACCTAAGTCACGCGGCTCTGCCGCGTGAGCTGTTTATTCTTGGTCACGGCAACGGGAGTCGGTCGTGACGAGTAGCGAGCATCGCCAGAACGCGGGCGGCCAGGGTGCCATGCCCAGGTCGCGTCGCGCATTGATCACCACGGCCTGGCTTGCAGCCATGACGGTGCTGACCGGTTGTGCGAGCGCCCCCAAGCCGCCCAAGCCGACCGAGGTCGAAGGCACGATCGCCGCATCACCGGGGCTCAACCCCAGCGTGAACCAACGGCCTTCGCCGCTGCTCGTGCGCATCTACGAGTTGCGCTCACCGACAGCGTTCAACCAAGCCGACTTCATGACCCTGTACCAGGGCGACCAGGCCGCGCTGGCGGCCGATCTGGTGGTGCGTGAAGAGATCATGCTGCAGCCGGGCGAGAGCCGCCCCTTCACGCGCCAACTGAATCCCGACACACGCTTCATCGGCGTGATCGGTGCCTATCGAAACCTCGAGCGCGCCACCTGGCGCGCGGTGGTGCCGATCAAGCCCAACCAGTCGCAGAAGATCAGCGTGCGCGCCGAGGCACTCACCTTGACTGCCACTGCGCTGCCTTGAGCCGAGCAGGCGCATGAGCGTTCATCACCGGATCGTCTGGTCGCAGGGCATGTTCCTGCAACCGCATCACTTCCAGCAGGAAGCGCGCTTCTTCGAGCACCTGGTCGATGCCCGCGTGGGCGCAGCCTCTCCGCACGCCTGGGGCTTCGTCGAGCTGGTGCTGGACGAGGCGCAGCTGGCAACCGGAAAGATCGCCCTGTCACGCGCCCAGGGCGTGCTCCCGGACGGCTCGCCGTTCTCGATGCCCGACGGTGACCCCTTGCCGCCGCCGCTGGCACTCGGCGTCGAAGTGCATGACGAACTGATCGTGCTGGCGGCCCCTCGCGCACGTCCGGGTGTGACCGAAGTCGACTTCGGCGACGGCACGGCGGACGGCCACAGCCGCTATCGTGCCGTCGACAAGGACGTGCGCGACCAGACCCGTGCCTCCGACGACCCCGAGCCCGTGCAGCTGGGAGCCTTGCGCCTGAGCCTGCTGCGGCAGCGAGACGCTACCGACGCCTACGCGCCGCTGGGTGTCGTGAGGGTCATCGAGCGGCGGCCTGACGGGCAGGTCGTGCTCGACCGCAACTACATCGCGCCGCAGACCCGCATCGACGCCAGCGGACAACTGTCATCGGCGGCCGGCCTGCTGCACGGCCTGGTGCGGCAGCGGGCGCAGGCCTTGGCCGCGGGCATGGGCCAGCTGGGGAATGGAGTGTCGGAGGTGGCCGACTTCCTCATGCTGCAGGTGCTCAACCGTGCCGAGCCCCTGCTTCACCAGTGCGCGGCTGCTCCCACCATGCACCCGTGGCCCTTCTACGCTGCCTGCCTGCAACTCGCCGGCGAGATGGCCACCTTCGCACGCGCCGAGCGCCAGCCCCCCGAGTACCCAGCCTACCGGCACGACGCGCTGCAGCAGGTCTTCACACCGGTGTTGCAGGACCTTCGCGAGTACCTGTCGGCGGTCATCCAGCGTCACGCGATGCAGATCGAACTCACCGACCGCGGTCATGGCGTGTCCACCGCGGTCGTGGCAGACGGCGAACTGCTGCGCAGTGCAGGCTTCGTGCTGGCCGTCAGGTCGCAGATGCCCGCAGAGCAGCTGCGCCAGCGATTTCCGGCCCAGAGCAAGGTCGGTCCGGTCGACCGCATCAAGGATCTCGTCAACCTGCAGCTGCCCGGCATCACGCTGCGCAGCCTGCCCGTGGCGCCGCGGCAGCTTCCGTACCACGCGGGCAGCCACTACTTCGAGTTCGAGCGCCAGGGCGAGCTCTGGAAGCAGTTCGAGCGCAGCGGCAATCTAGCACTGCACGTGGCGGGCAGCTTTCCCGCGCTGGAGCTCGAACTCTGGGCCGTGCGCCAGGCCTGAGGAACGCGAACCGAGAGCTGAGCGATGAGCAACGAGCCGCGTCCCCCCATCGACGACCCGTTCGCCACGTCCAGCGGAGAGCGCAGCTTCATCAAGCCCAAGCCGGGCGGGTGGTCGAACGCCCGCGCCAGTTCCGAGATGGCCACATCGGTCACCGCGGGCGAGCCGCAAGGCATCGACCATGGCTTGAATCCACTGCTGGCCTCGGCCAACCGGTTGCTGCTGCTGGTGCCGCAGTTGCGCCAGTCACGCCAGATGCCGGATCCGGCCGCCTTGCGTGCCTCTCTGGCGCAGGGCATCCGGGACTTCGCTGCGGCGGCACAGGAACGGGGTGTGGCGCCCGAGCGAGTGATGGCGGCCCGCTACGTGCTGTGCACCATGCTCGATGAAGCGGCGGCCGACACGCCGTGGGGCGGCTCGGGTGTGTGGGGCCGCCACAGCCTGCTGGCCGAATTCCACAACGAGGCCTTCGGCGGCGAGAAGGTGTTTCAGCTGATGGCCCGGCTGGCCGAGAAGGCCGAGGCCAACCGCGATCTGCTCGAACTCATCTATGCCGCGCTGGCGCTCGGCTTCGAGGGCCGCTATCGCGTCATCGACAACGGACGCGCGCAGCTCGAGGCCGTACGCGCGAAGCTGGCACAGATCATCGGCCAGCAGCGCGGGGCCTACCCGGCGGCGCTGGCGCAGCACTGGCAGGCCGAGCCGATGGCCGAGCGCAAGGCGCTCACCTGGCTGCCGCTGGCCGTCGTCGCAGCCAGCGTGCTGTTGCTGCTTGCGGCGATCTACAGCGCGTTCACGTGGTCGCTCAGCGGACGGTCCGACCCGGTCTACGGCCAGATCCAGAGCTTGCGGCTGACGCCTCCCGTCACCGCCGTGGCCCAGCCTGCGGCGCTGCCGCGCCTGGCTGTGCTGCTGCAGCCGGACATACGCGCCAAGGCCGTGGAAGTGCGCGACGAGGTCGATCGCAGCGTCGTGACCGTGCGGGGCGACGGTCTCTTCGCTCCGGCGAGCAGCACCTTGGTGGCCGAGCGCGAGGCGCTCATGCGGCGCATCGCCGAAGCCCTGGTGCGCGTGGGCGGGCAAGTGCTCATCACCGGCCACACCGACAACACGCCGATGCGCTCGCTCCGCTTTCCGTCGAACTGGCATCTGTCGGAAGACCGTGCCAAGGCCGTGCGGGAGCTGTTCGTCGCGGCCGGCATGCCCGCCGACCGCGTGCGTGCCGAGGGCCGGGCCGACGGTGAGCCCGTGGCCGCGAACGACACCGCCGCCAACCGGGCGTTGAACCGCCGCGTCGAAGTCACGCTGTTCACCGGCAGGCCGGATCTCCAGGCGCGCCCGTCGGCAGGGGCCGGCGCAGCCAATCCGCCGGCTGCCGCGCCGGCTGCATCCCGCTGAGCTCGCCATGAGAAAGCTGCTCGGTTTCATCTTCAACCGCTGGGTCGGCCTGCTCCTGCTGCTGGCCGCCCTTCTCGCCCTGGTGTGGATCGTGGGCCCGGTCGTGGCCATCGGCAGCTGGCGCCCGCTCGACACCGTACCGGGCCGCTGGATCACCACCGGCGTGATCCTGTTCGTCACGGTCCTCTGGGTGGGCATCGGCCTGTGGCGCAAGCGGCGGGGCAACGAGAAGGTCGTCGAACGTCTGGTGACGGCGTCGGCCGGGCCGGCCGCGGCCGGCGAGAGCGCCGACATCGTGGCCATCCGCGAGCGCTTCCAGACCGCCCTGCAGACCTTGCGCAAGGCGCGCTTCGGCGCTGCGGCCGGCGGCAACTGGTGGGGCCGCCTGAATGCGAAGCTCGGCGGCCGCTACCTCTACGAGCTGCCGTGGTACCTGATCATCGGCGCGCCGGGATCTGGAAAGACGACAGCGCTGCGCAACTCGGGGCTGCAGTTCCCGTTGGCTGCCATCAATGGCGAACAGGCCGTGCGCGGTGTGGGGGGCACGCGTCATTGCGACTGGTGGTTCACCGACCGCGCCGTGCTGATCGACACCGCCGGCAGGTTCGTCACGCAGGACAGCGACGCTTCCAACGACAAGGCCACGTGGACCGGCTTCCTCGGCCTGCTGAAGACCTCACGCCCGCGCCAGCCGCTCAACGGCGTCATCGTCACGGTCTCTGTTCCCGACCTGCTCGCCAAGGGACCGGCCGATCGCGCCCGCTACGCACAGGCCGCGCGACACCGCGTGCAGGAGCTGCACGAGCAGCTGGGCATGCGTTTTCCCATCTACCTGATGGTCACCAAGAGCGACCTGATGGCCGGCTTTGCGGACACCTTCGCCACCCTGGACAAGGACCAGCGTGCGACACCCTGGGGCGTGACGTTCCCGCGCCAAACCCATGCCGCCTGGTCGCAGAACCTCGCGCCCGAACTGGATGCGCTGCTGCAGCGCCTGACCGACGGTCTCGTCGATCGCCTGCAGGCCGAGACCGACGTGCAGCGCCGCATGCGCATCTACGGCTTCCCGAACCAGTTCGCCCAGCTTCTCGGACCGCTGCAGGAGTTCGTGCAGCAGGTGTTCTCGCCGTCGCCCTTCGAAGAAGACCCGCTGCTGCGCGGCGTCTACTTCGTCAGCGGTACGCAGGAGGGCACGCCGGTCGACCGGGTGCTGGGCGCGGTGGCACGGCGCTTCAAGGTCGAGCAGGCCATCCTGCCGCCCCAGCAGGCCAGTGGCCGCAGCTTCTTCCTGCAGCGCCTGCTGTCCGAAGTGATCTTCCCCGAGAGCGGACTGGCCGGCACCGACCGGCGCTGGGAGCGCCGACGCAGCCTGGCGGTGCTGGCAGGCTATGCGGCACTGGCGATCGTCGGCGTGGGCACGACCGTGGCCTGGGCCATCAGCTGGAAGAACAACGGCTCCTATGTGGACACGGTCGCCAAGCGCGTCGAGACGGTGCGTCGCCAAGTGCAGGAGACGCCCAACCGCAGCACTTCGGACCTGCGGCCGGTGCTGCCCGCCCTGGAAGCCACGCGCAGCCTGGCCACGGCGGGAGGCGCCGTCGACGATGTTCCCTGGTCGTTGGGCTTCGGCCTCTACCAGGGCAGGAAGCTCGATGGCGCCGCGCGCGCTGCGTACGAGCGCATGCTGGTCGATGCGGTGCTGCCGAGACTGGCGTTGCGCGTGGAGGAGCAGCTGCGCGCCGGCGACCAGCCCGAGTCGCAGTACGAGGCGCTCAAGGCCTATCTGATGATGTACGACCCGACGCATTTCGATGCCGAGGCCCTGAAGAACCACATCGAAGCCGACTGGGACGTCCGCCTCGGGCGCGAGCTCAGCACCGAGCAGCGCGAGACCATGAGCCGTCATCTCGATGCGCTGCTGGCGCTGGGCCCCATGGTCTCGCCGATCGAGCAGGACAAGGCGCTGATCGAGACCACCCGCTTGCGCCTGGCGTCTGTGCCGTTGCCGCAGCGTGTCTACAACCGGCTCCGCCAGAGCGGCCTGGGCTCGCAGTTCCCCGAGTTCACGGTGGTGCGTGCCGGCGGGCCCAACGCCCAGCTGGTCTTCGTGCGTGCCGGCGGCCAGCCGCTGTCTCGCGGCGTCTCGGGCTTGTTCACTTACGACGGTTACCACAAGGGCTTCCAGTCGCGGGTCGTCGAGGTCACCCGCCAGCTCGCCGTCGAGCAGACCTGGGTGCTCGGTGCAGCGGCCAACCAGATGAAGGTCACCGACGAGCTGCTCGCCTCGGCCAAGCTGACCGACGACGTAAGGCGTCTCTACCTCACCGAGTACAGGGACACCTGGAAAGGCTTCATTGCCGACATCAAGCTGCAGCCGCTGACCAGTGTCGCGCAGTCGCTCGAGAAGGCGCGCTTCCTGTCGGCCACCGACACGCCGCTGGTGCCGCTGCTGCGTGCGATATCCCGCGAAACCACCCTGCTGGACGGCCAGGGCGCGCTGGGCAAGGTCGAGAAGGGGGCGCGGGAGACCTTCGACAAGTTCGTGGGCAAGGTGGGTGCGAAGGCGTCCACCACCGGCGCGCCAGGCGAGCGCATCGAGAGCATCGTCGACGACGAGTTCGTCAACCTGCGCCGTTTCGTCACGGCGCCGGAAGGCGGCAAGGCGCCCATCGATGCGGTGATCGACCGCCTGCGGCAACTCCAGGACCTGCTGAGCGCCGTCGATTCAGCCCTGAAGGGCGGTGCCGCGCCGCCGCAGTCGCCGCTGCCCAACCAGATGAAGGTCGACGCCGCCAACTCGCCGGAGCCGGTACGCAGCGTGCTGGACAGCCTGGGCTCGACCAGTGCCCGCGTGACGCTGATGCAGCTTCGCGACACCTTGTCGCGCGACGTGCGCGCCCAGATCGGCGAGTTCTGCAACCAGGCCGTGACCGGTCGATATCCCTTCGATGCCAACTCGGCCAAGGAGGTCACGCAGGCCGACTTCGCTGCCCTGTTCGGCCCCGGGGGCAAGTTCGAGCAGATGCAGAACAAGCTGGCCCAGTACATCGACACCAGCACCCGGCCCTGGAGTTTCCGCGCCGCCGTCGACGGCGTCCCGCTGGGCACCGACGTGGGCACGTTGCCGCAGTTCCAGCGCGCCGCCGTGATCCGCGAAACCTTCTTTGCCGGCGGCGCAGCGGTGCCGACCATGGTGCTGGAGTTCAGGCCCGTCGAGATGGACACCGCGCTGCGCGAGTTCCTGCTTGACGCCGACGGCCAGACGGTGCGCTACGACCACGGCCCGCAACTGCCCAAGGTCGTGCGCTGGCCCGGCCCGCGCGGCAACGGCGTGGTGCGTGTGTCGGCACAGCCGGCGGGGGCCACGGGCATGGTCAACGAAGGCCCGTGGGCGATGATGCGACTGTTCGAGCGGGTGAGTCTGCAGCCCGGCAGCAGTTCGGAGAAGTTCCGCGCCACCTTCGACATCGATGGCCGGCGCGCGGTCTTCGACATCACGGCCAGCAGCGTGCGCAACCCCCTGCGCCTGAGCGAACTGCGCAGCTTCCAGTGCCCGAACGGCCTGTGACGCGGGCTGCGGTGCACTGATGGCTCAACACGCCCCGCCCGGATGGTTCGGCAAGCTGTCGATGCTGGGCGACTTCGCCTCCCGGCGGCTGGACGCTCCCTGGATCGAGTCGTGCGACCGGTGGTTGTCGGCCAGCATGCAGGCCAGCCAGCGGCAACTGGGTCACGACTGGCTGCAGACCTACCTGTCGGCACCGGTCTGGCGCTTCGCCTGGGCACCGGGCGTGGTCGACCAGCATTGGTGGTTCGGCGTGCTGATGCCCAGCTGCGACAACGTGGGGCGCTACTTTCCGCTGGTGGTGGCGCAGTCCCGCCCGCATGCGCCGGTCGACCGCTTCTCGCTCGACCACCTCGAGCTGTGGTGGAGCCACGTGGCCCGGGCTGCGCTGCAGACGCTGTCGGAGGACTCCTTGGTCGACGCCTTCGAAGCCGAGCTGGCTCAGGCGCCCCCCTGGCCCGGCGCCGTGCATGCGCCCGAGGTGCGCGCCCTGGCTGCACCGGGACGCGAACGGCTGAGCGTTCGCCCAGGCGCGACACTCGAGCAATTCCTGCACGGCCTGGCAGCCACGGCGCTGCAGCAACGCCTGGAAGGCTGCAGCCTGTGGTGGCCACTGCACGGCCAGCACGATGCGGCTGCCTGCTCCGTGCTCACCGGCCTGCCGCCCGCCGACGCCTTCAGCGACCTGCTTCGCGGCAGCTGGTAGTCCGCAGCGGCGGCCGGCGTTTCAGGCGGGCCTGAACAGCCGCGGCATCGTGTCGTCCTCGCCGGGCTGCGTCACGTCTCCCGGGTCGCCCACCCACACCGCCACGGCACTGAAATTGTCCTGGCGCGGCATCGCGCGCGACTCGATGCGCGCGCGCATGTCGGCCAGCCAGTCCTCGGGAGTCAGGGCGCTCGACAGGCTGTCGATCAGGGCGGCGCCGTCGATCGATTCCCACCACCCGTCGCTGCACAGCAGGAACGCGTCGCCTTCCAGTACCTCGACGGGGCGCACCACGGTGTGCGGTTCGATGTCGCCTTCGATGCCCAGAGCGGCGACGAGCTGGTTCTTCTGCGGATGGTGGCGAGCCGCCTCGGCACTGATCAGGCCCGACTGCACCATGCGTTGCACCACGCTGTCGTCGGAGGTGATGACGTCGGTGCGCCGGTGGCGTATGCGGTACAGACGCGAATCGCCGACATGGCTCCACAGCGCGTGGCTGGCGCTCGCGTCGATCCACAAGGCCACCAAGGTGCTGTGCATGCGGGCCTCTGCCGGCCCGGCGTCCTGGTGCGCCTGCACCACGCGGTGGGCCTGGCGCACCATCGCGGTCAGACTGGCGGGGTTGAACTCCAGGCCGCCCTCGAGCATCAGCCGCTCCATGCAGTCGACCGCGCGGCGCGCCGCCTCGGCCCCGCGCCGGTGGCCCCCCGCGCCGTCGGCCAGAACGGCGTAACGCCCCCGCTGGCCCGTGCCGGAGCGGATGTCGTCCTCGTTGTGACTGCGCGCGCCGGTCAGGCTGCAGCTGGCGATGCGCACGTCCCTCATCGACGTGCCTTGTTGGCCCGCAGACGTTCGATCTGCTGTTCATAGGCCGAGAGGAAGGCCTTGCCGAAGAGGTTGTGGAAGTCCTCCTGCGCCTCTTCCCGTATGGCGCTGTGGTGCTGGAGGTAGAGGTCCCACAGCCGCGCCCGGCGATTCATCGGCAACAGGCTGTCGAGCATCGACCCGCCCGCCAGCTTGGCTTCCAGCTCGGCCGGGTCGAAGCGGCCCAGCATGCCTTCGATGGCCGCACGCATGCCGGCCACCGTGCCGATCGAGTGGCCGACGAGGTCGTGCATGGCATCGTCCATCGCGGCCGGGCCGTCGAGGAAGCCGCGCATCGGCGGCTGCACGAGTTGTTCGATGCCCGATGCCGCGTCGGGCGAGAACTTCAGCGGGTTGTTGCTGCGCTGCTGGATCATGGTGACCGCTGCACGCAACTCGTGCTTGGTGCTGGCCCGCACCGCCATCAGCTGCAGGGTGCCTTCCACGGCGCTGCGCAGGATCATGCCGATCTGCCGCATCCGCTCGGGGCCGGCGCCGGCCGGCAGGGTGAGCTGCACGCCGGCGCCTTCGCAGAAGGCGGCCCAAAGCGCTTCAGCATCCTGTGACGATGTGCCGGCCGCCTGCGGCACGACAGGCGCAGGCGCACGCGTGGGGGCAGGGGCTGCGCCGCCGGGTTGCGGACGCTGTGGCGTGACGATCGGTTTCGCTGCCGCCAGCGAGGCCGGGATGCCCGGGCTTGGCGGCAGGGCTGGTGACGGTGCAATCGCCGGGACCTCGAAGAGCGTGTCGACGACCACTGGGGGTGCGGGCAGGGGTTGGGGTGGTGGAGGTGCGACAGGCTTCTGCGCCGCGGGGGGCGCTGCCACGACGCGCGGCGGCTGGTAGGCCGCGTTGAGCGCGGGCAGATGGTCGGGCTGCGCCGGCGCCGCGGGCGGCGCGGCCGCTGGAGGATCGTTGCCGAAGAGAGCCAGCGGATCGGTCGACAGGCCGGGCGTGCCGGGCTTGTCGCCGGGCTTAGGTGGCGCGGCCAGATCGGCCATGAAGTCGGCCAGCGGGTCCCGCGTGCTGCTGGCAGCGTCGGCCAGGCCGAAGGCCTGGTCGATCGACGGTGCGGCATTCGACGGCATCAGGTCGGCGAAGGGGTCGACGGGGACGGCCGGTGCCAGCGGTGGGCTCGCAGGAGCAGGCGCGCCGAAGGGGTCGAAGTCGTCGGGCAGGCGGTTGGCCGCCGGCGGCGGCGGTGTCGCAAAGGCGGCCGAGCGGGGGTCGACCCCGGCAGGGGCCGGCAGGAAGTCGGGCAGCGCGGCCGAAGGTCGCGGGCGCGGGGCGGGTGAAGCGAAGGCCGAGGCCGGTGCCGGCGACGGGCCCAGCAGGTCCGCAAAGGGGTCCGCCGCGGAGGCGGAGGGCGGCCCGAGCAGGTCCGCAAAGGGGTTGTCGCTGGACAGGCCCGACACGGGCGCCGCAGGCATCGGTCGTGGCGCCGGGGCCGGCGCAGGCAGCGGTGCCGTGGGCCTGGTGTGCGTGTCGGGTGGCGGTGCGGCGACCGGTGCGGGCATGGCGGCCAGGCGAGAGGCGCGCAGACGTGCGCTGAGCGTGCTGTCGTCGTCGGGGTTCTCGTTCTCGGCGTGGCATTCCACCTTCAGCAGGTAGCCGCCGATGCGGATCTGGTCGCCGTGCTGCAGCATGGCGGTGTCCCCGCTGGACAGCGCGCGGCCGCCGACCTGGATCGGGTTGGCCACGCCGACGTTGCGGATGAGGTAGCCACCGCCAGTGGCCACCACCTCGGCCTGCAGGCGTGAGATGAAGCGTTCCGGATCGGGCAGCGCCAGCGTGTTGTGATCGGCCCGGCCGATGGAACCACCGCTGCCGTCGAAACGGGCCGTGATCGGCTGCGTCAGCGGCTTGTCGTTCAGGGAGACGGCCAGCAGTGTGAGGATCATGGGACCACGCGTCGAGCTTGAGTTCTGGGGTGAGCCACCCGATGCAGGCCAGTCTGCGGTGGATTGCGCAGGCGCCTCATCGTCACTGCGGTGCAAGGCATCGGCAACCAACCAAAGTCATCTGAGCGGGACTTCAGCCCGCGTATCGCAGCCAGATGCTCACGGCGCCGAAGATCACGGCCATCAGCGCCCAGGTCTGTACCGCGCCGCGCCACTGCCGCGTGCGCATCCAGCGCCAGGCCGCGGCGAGCGCGAAGGCGACGGCCAGGCAGGGGAACAACCATCGTGGGTCCATCGGCAGGGTTCTCCGTCAGGCCTGGAGACCCGCAGACGCCAGCTGGCGCTGTTGCCGTGCCGTGGGTCCGGCCACCTGGAACAGCTTGCGACCGGGTTGCATGAGACTCAGCAGCAGGGCCGCATGGGCGCGCTGGCGCTGCGTGCCCGTGGCCAGCACCTGACGTGCCGTGGCTGCGTCCGGCGCCTGGCCCATGAACAGTCGCCCGCCCGAGACGGCGGCAGCGGCTGCGGCGCGCAGCGTGCCCTCGTGGCTTTCCCACCAGCGCTGCACGCGGACCGGGTCGGGCCAGGGCAGGCTGTCGTCCTCGTCCATCGCGACGTCGTCTTCGGCGGCGCTTTCGCTGGGCTGCGCAGGCAGCGGTGGTGCCTCCAGCGTCTCCAGATCGAGCTTCGCCAGGTCGGCGCCGGTGATCCAGCTGAAGGCCTCGCCGGCCAGCCGGGCTGAAGCCGGCTCGCCCATGCGGGCGATGAGCCAGGGCACGAAGCGCAGATCGCCCAGCAAGGCCAGTGCACGCAGCAGGCGGCGCTGCAGTGCCGCGTCGGCGTCGGGCTGCCGCGCCTGGGAGCCCAGGAGCCGCGCAAACTCGGCGGCGGGTTCGGGTGCGCTGGCGGCCAGCAGCATCGCGAGCGCCCGGGGGGCCTCGGGGGCAGCTTGCCTGGCTGCGACAGCGAGGACCTTCAGCGCGCTGCTGCGCTCGCCCAGCAGGGCGGCGGCCCAGGCCGACCAGAAGACCACCTCGGGCGCTTCGTCGCCGATCCCCTGCACCAGGCCTGGCAGCAGGTCGACCCGGCCCAGTTCGCCGGCTGCCCGCGCTGCTGCCGCACGCAGGGCGGGCGACTTGTCGGACAGGGCCGAGCTCAGCAGCGGCCCCGGGTCGGCGTGGTGCAGGCGGCACGCGACCAGGCCCAGTTCGCGCTCGTGCGCAGCAGCGGAAGTCAGCAACTGCCGCACCACGCCTTGCAGGGTCTTGGCCGGCACCCAGCCGAAAGCCGATGCCAGACCTCGACGGGCCTCGGGCAGTTCGGGCACCAGCGCAAGCAGGCGGCCCAGAATGGCGTCATCGCGGGTTTCCAGCGCCCTGACTGCAACGGCGAAGACCTGGCCGGCACCAGGCCGCTCGAGCTCCGCCAACGCCAGCGCCATGCCGGCCGCACCTGCGACGGCCAGACCGTCCAGATGAGCGGCGATGCGCTCGTCCAGGCGGCCCAGCTGCAGCAACCCCACGTGGGGCGCTCGCACCAGTACCGATCGCACGTGCCGGAGCGCTGCACATTCCTCGACGTGTTGCTGCACCACCACAGCCACGATGGGTCGTGATGCCGGCGGCGTTCGGGCGGGGGTGGCAAGCATGTCGCGGTGTCCTCGGGCTCTGCGGGGGTCCGCCGATGATGGCGGGCCGGTCCGGCGATGCACACGATCCAAAGTCACTCCGCCCCGGTCGGTCGGCAGAATCGGCGCCCGCCGCAGGGCGCACAATCCGCGCTGTGGACACGAAGAACAGCCTCCCCGGGCAACCCGGACATCGCCTGCATCCCCTTTTCCTGGCGGTACTCCTGTCGGCCTGTGCCGCGCCACCGCCCGTGGCGCCACCGATCGCAGCGCCGGCGCCGGTCGTCGCCCCGGCACCTGCTGCACCAGCGCCCGAAGTGTCCCCGCCCGAGGCCCCCACCCTGGCCACCCCCCAGGCCATCCAGCGCGCCGTGGTGCTGGCCATCGAGCAGCTCGAAAACGGCCAGGAAGAGGCCGCGGTGGCAGAACTGGGCCGGGTCCTGCAGGCCGATCCCGCCCACCGGCTGGCGCAGAGCCTGATGAGGCAGATCAAGGAGGATCCGGTGGCCATTCTGGGCCGCGAGTCCTTCAACTACCGGGTGCAGGCGGGTGAGTCGCTGTCGTCGATCGCCGGCCGCTTCCTCAAGGACGTCTACCTCTTCTACGCACTGGCCCGGTACAACGGCATCAAGGTGCCGCGCCAGGTGGCCGGTGGGCAGACCATCAAGGTGCCCGGAAAGGCACCGCCACCTGGCCCGGCGCCGGGCCCGACGCCCGCGCCGGCTGTCCCGGTGACGCCGCCTGCTGCACCCGCACCGGTACCTGCGCCGGTGCCCGCGTCGCCCGCACCGGCCCCTGCATCACCGGCCGAAACCAAGGCGGCGCAGGTGGCGCGGCTGCAGCGCGAAGCGCGAGCGGCCTTCGCCAAGCAGGACCTCGTCGGCGCCATCCGCGCGTGGGATCGGGTGCTCGAAATCGATCCTGAGAATCGGAATGCGCAGTTGGAGCGTCAGCGCGCCAAGGATCTTTGCAAGCGGCTCAACGACCTGACGACGGGCCCGCAGAAGGCCTGCTGAGCGCTGCCGGCCTGCTCGACGCGCCTGGCGCGGTGCCCATGTTGGCCGACGTACCCGCAGCCTGCAGCTGGCGCAGCCTGAGCGTGGCTGCGGGGTGGCCTGGCACGGTGCGCAGGCTCTGGCGCAGTGCGTTGAGCGCCGCCGGCTTGTCGCTGGCGGCCAGCTTGTCGGCCTGCTTCACGTAGAGGTCGGCCAGCATCGCACGCGCCTCCGGTTCGGGGCGGCGCGATCCGTTCGCAGGCTGCAGCAAGGCGATGGCGGCGTCGATGTCGCCTTGTCCGGCCAGCAGGCTGGCGTGCTCCAGATCGATGCCCGAGCCCGTGGCCTGGCGTGCCGGGGCTGTCCTGGGCGCCGCCGATGCCGGCACCATGGCACGGGCGAAGGAACCCACGGCTTGCCGTCGCGAGCGGTCGACCTCCATCGCCCTGAGGGCATCCGCCGACTCTGCATGGCCGGGCCTGATGGCGAGCACCTCCAGGTACAAGCGAACGGCCTGCTCGAGGTCTCCCCGCGAACGGGCCTGTGCGGCACGCGGCAGCCGCTCCGCCACGGCGGCCTGTGCGGCGACGTCGGCCTTCCTGCGGCTGGCGATCGCCTCTGCATCGTCCGGCTTGAGGGCCAGCACCACGTCCCACGCCCAGATCGCTTCATTCCAGCGGCCCTTGCGCGCGGCGGCTTCGGCCGCGGTGCGATGGTTCTGTTCGAACTGGTCGACTGCCGAAGTCGTGCGCGGTGGGGGAGGCTGCTCGCGGCTGCGCGGCTCCTGCTGCGGTGCCGATTGGGCCGGCGGCGTCGGTGTGCCTGGCGGTGTGGAACAGGCCGCCAGGAGCACGAGCAGCGAAGTGAAGGCCCCGACGGGCCAGCGTCGTCCCAGCGGCGCCCGAAGGCTCCCGGATGCGCCGGGGTCGACGGCAGGCGCGCGTGTCTTCATGGCCTGGTCAGCACGCGCTGCACCTGCAGGCGCGCCTGGAAATCCGTCAGTTCGTGGTCGCCGTAGATCATGGTGCGCCGCAGGAGCATCGGCGCGGCAAAGAACGGATTGCCACCCGCTGCCACCGTCACGCCCAGGTCGTACTGGGCGCGCTGCATCGCCTCCAGCACGACGTCGTTGGCACTGCCGTAGGGATAGGCGAAGTGCCGGACCCGCACGCCCGCTGCCGAGAGCCTGCGTTCCAACACCGCGCGCGGTGCTCGGACCTCCGCGTCGATGTTGCTGCGGTAGGCCTCGTCGGTTTCGCCCGGATGGCGCTCGGTCATGTTGCGGTGCGTCTTCGAATGGGCCTGGAGATCGACCAGCCCCGAGCGCGCCATCTCCTCGAGCTGCGCCCAGCTCAGGGCATCGCGCGCGCCGATGAAGTCAGAGTAGACGAACAGCGTGGCCGGGAATCCGTACTTCTTCAGCAGCGGGAAGGCATGCCGGTGCACCGACTCGTAGCCGTCGTCGATGGTGATGACGACCGACTTGGCGGGCAGTTGTTTCTCGCCGGCGAGGAAGCTGCGCAGGTCGTCCAGGCGGATGACGTTGTAGCCGTTGCGGGCCAGGTGCTCGAGCTGCGCCTCGAACTTGGCTGGCGAGACCACCATCTTCGACGAACCGCTGCCGAAGCGGTGGTAGCACAGTACCGGCACGGTCTGCACGCCATCGCTGGTGACGCCCAGCAGGTTGCGCGGCGCCAGCGGGACCACCAGGGGGTGGCCCGGTACCGGCTCGCCGCGCATGGCATTGGCCTCGCCGATCTGCCAGGCGCGTTCGGCGCTGCCGAGGAACCGCGCGGCCATGCCGGCGGTGGTGTCGCCGGGCCGTGGCAGGTACACCAGGAGCCTGTCGTTGCGGCCGACGACGTCGCCACTGGCCGCGTGGAAGGGCGCGCCTGCGTCGCGCGGCGCCGCAGGGGTCTGTGCCGTCACCGGCCCGGGGGCCGAAGGTGCAGCGGGCGATGCCGGAGGGGCCGGCATGTCGCCCACGGGCGGCGTGGTGCAGGCTGCCACAAAGGCCATGGCCCACCCGGCGACGGCCAGGCGGGCCATGGTTCTGAACGTAGAAGCCGGCACGATGGCCGGCAAGGCGTCGGTCATGACAGCGTCAACCCTTGGGAGGAGGGGTGTCGGTGGACCCGCGCTTCTGAAGAGCATCGGCCATGGCGTCGAAGGCGTCGAAGAGTTCACCGAACTCGTCTCGCCGCTGCTCGCGAATGCGATGGTCCAGGCGGCCTTTGGCCAGCTCGGCCATCGAGTCGCAAACCAGCCGGATGGGTTGAGCAAACCAGTTGGCCACGAAGTACATCGCCACCGCCACCGCCAGCACGGTGACCACGGCCAGCACGATCATCAGCGTGATCGACAGCCGTGCCACCTGGGTCAGCGGCTTTTCGGGGATGCCCAGTGCCACGCGGCCGACCTGCTTGTCCTGGAACAGCACGGGTGCCTCGAAGCCCAGCACCGACTCACCACCAGCGATGTAGCGCACTGCGGCGGTGCCGCCGACCTTGCCCAGCGATTCGGTGCCTGCCGGCTTGTAGGGCTGGCCGGCCAGACCGGGCTGGCTGGAGACGCGAACGGTGCCCGCCAGGTCGATCACGGTGATGCGCTCGAAGTTGCGCGTCTTCATGATCTCCTGCACCGAGACATCGACGGCGTCCCAGTCCTCGCCCAGCACCTGGGCCGCGTTCTGCGCCGCGATGAAGCGCGCCAGCGAGGCCCCATAGTCGCTGACCTGGTCCATCATCGCCGAGTACTGCTTCTGCGTGATGATGGCCGTGGTGGAGCCCATCACCACGGCGACGATGAGCGCCATCATGAGCGCCCACTTCACGCGCAGCGGCACGATGCGCGGCTTGTTCTGCTCGCGCGCCTGCTCGTCGAGCTGGAGCAGCACCTTCTTCAGCGCTTCGGTGAGCTCGGCGCCGCTCTGGTAGCGCTGCTCGGGCTTCTTGGCCAGGCAGCGCTCGACCACGCGCCGCAGCGCGGCGGGAACGTCCGGGCGCTTGGCATTGAGCGGTGGCGGTTCCTCGTTGACGATCTTCGTCGCGATGGCCACCAGGCTGTCGCCCCGGAATGGGCGCTCGCCGGAGAGCATCTGGTACAGCACGATGCCGGCGGCGAAGAGATCGCTGCGGCCATCGATCTTTTCGCCCCGGGCCTGCTCGGGCGACATGTATTGCGGCGTGCCCAGCACGGCGCCCACCTGGGTGTGCGAGGAGCCACCGTCGTCCATGTGGGCGATGCCGAAGTCGGTGACCTTGATGGTCTGTCCGTCCTTCAGGAACATGATGTTCCCGGGCTTGATGTCGCGGTGCACGATGCCGCGCGCATGCGCATACTCGAGCGCGCGGGCCAGCTGCATGCCGATGACCACGACGTCGCGGACCGGCAGCATGCGGGTCTTCTCGAGGGTCTCGGAGAGCGGTGCGCCTTCGAGCAGCTCCATCGCCATGTAGGGACGGCCCTCGATCTCGCCCACGTCGTAGACGACCACGATGTTGGGGTGCGACAGCCCGCCGGCGGCGCGGGCCTCGCGCAGGAAGCGGTCACGGCACTCGTCGTCCTCGGCCAGCGAGGCGTGCAGGAACTTGATGGCGACGTCGCGGTTGATCGACGGATCGTGCGCCCGGTAGACGGTGGCCATGCCGCCCCGGCCCAGGCGCCCCTGGATCTGGTAGCGACCGACCTGGCGCATCGGCGCGTCGCTGGCGGCCTGCCCTGCCGGCAACGTACCGGCTTCACGGCCCGAGCGGCCCGGCAGCGTGCCGGTATTGGGCCGCGGTTCGGCCGACGGAGACGACACCAGCGTCGGGGTCGTGGCCGGGTTCGCCTCGATCAAGGTTCGATCTTCAGCGCGCAGGATCTGCGTGGAATCGTAGTTGCCCGCCTGGACCGGGCGCGGCGGCGTGCTGGCCACCATGGTGGCCTCTTCGGCCAATGTCATGGCCGGCCGCGCGGCAGGAGGGGCCGGTGGCGGTGGTGGCGCCGACATGTGTTCGGTGAACACCAGCTGCACCGGGGGGGCCTCGGGCTCGACGATGACGCCCAGCGGCTGGATGGCCAGGGGAGGTGCCGCTTCCACCGGCGCCTGCGCCGGCGCGTCTGGCGCCGCGGGCAGCGTTGGCAGCGGCGCGACCAGGGTCGCCTCGCCGCCCATCATCGAAGGGGGCAGAGAATTCGGATCTGCACGCAGCCATTTCGGGATGGGCGCCATCTGCGTGGCTTCACTGTCGGGCACCGTCGGCAGGGCTGCTCCGCCGGGTGCTGCAGACCCCGCGTCAGAGGGAGAGTTGCCTGGCGGCGGCGGCGAGGCGGGAGGCGGGGTCGACATGGCGAATTTGGCGGCGGCGGCAGTCATTGGATCATCTCCCGAACGGCCCGTTCGGTCCATTGCGGCGGCGCGACACGGGCCCTGAACTGCGCGCAGCCTTGCTCGGAGTGCGCACGAACGTGGATGCCGGGATCGGTCCACGGCTGACCGAGGCGCCCCTCGAGTAGGGATGCGGGTTGTCCCCCGGGCTCATTGCGGCAGCCCGGCCCGCGACAGCGCCAGCAGGTGCTGCATGGAGTCGGCCTGCGCCTGTTGGACCACCGCACGCAGGCCGTTCTCGCCGCGTCCCATCAGCCCCGCCACCAGCAGAGCGGCGAAACCTATAGCGATGAAGAATGCGAAGACGCGGGCGATGGACGATGCGTTCATGTCGGTGCTCCTTGGATCGATTCGCGCCGGCCCGGATTGAGCGGCGGCGTGAAAGCAATGTAGGAAATCGCCCGCCGCGCGGCACTGCAGGAATGCGCCGCGACGACATGACCAATTCACACGGCCCGAACGGGCCGCTCAGGCGTTGAAGTTCAGCGCCAGCCCCGGCACGGGCCAGTCGTCGATGGCCACCAGCCTGCCGCCGCCCGACAAGGTGACGTACAGCGTGCGCAGCCCGGGCCCGCCGAAGCACAGGTTGGTGACGTAGCGATCGGGCAGGCCCACGTGGCTGACGAGGCTGCCATCCGGCGAGACCACGGTGATGCCGCCATGCAGCAACGTGGCCACCAGCACGTTGCCCAGTGCGTCGACCGCCATGGAGTCGAAGCGCTGGTAGTGGCCGCCCGGGGCCGCCACCACCTGTCGCGCACCCTGGGGCGAAGGCCATGGCAGCTTGCCGACCCGTCCCGGGCCGAGGACGTCGAAGGCCCACAACCGCGCACCTTCGGTCTCGGCGTAGTACAGGGTCTGGCCGTCGGGTGACAGCGCGATGCCGTTGGGCGTCATCGCCGGGTGTGCCACGACGGTGGCAGCACGGCCATCGGGCAGCGCGTGGAAGATGCCGCCGCGGTCGAGTTCGTTCTCGCGCACCTTGCCCAGGTCGGTGAACCAGAAGCTTCCATCGGCGGCGAAGACGAGGTCGTTCGGACCGCGCAGCGGAATGCCGTCGACCGTGTCGTACAGGCGTTCGCATCGGCCGGTGTTCAGGTCCACCCGTTCGATGCGTCCGCCCGAGTAGTCGTCGGGCTGGCCGACGGGCCGCAGACAGCCGTCGGGCTGGTCTGTCCAACGAAAGCCACCGTTGTTGCAGACGTAGACCGCCCCGTCGGGGCCGATGGCCGCGCCATTGGGCCCGCCGCCCAGCTGGGCCACCACCTGCACACGGCCGTCGGGCAGGACCCGGCTGAGCGTGCCGCGCGCGATCTCCACCAGCAACACCGAACCATCGGCCAGCGCCACCGGGCCTTCGGGGAACAGCAGGCCACTGGCCACTTCACGGATCTTCATCGACGTCTCCTGGAGCGTGACCAGCGGTCGCCTGCGTGACGCCCTGCTGTCGCTCGGCCACCGAGAATCGTGGCCAGACGGCCCGAGGGCCATTGGGAGTTTCCACCTGGGGCCGCGGCGGCCTCCTGCTGAACGCTGGCCCACCACTGCACCCCTGACCATGACGAACACACCGACCAAGGTCCTGATCGCCAACCGCGGCGAGATCGCCGTGCGCATCGCGCGAGCGGCACGCGAGCTCGGCTGGCGCAGCGTGGCCCTCTTCGCCGGCGACGACGCCGGCGCGCTGCACACCCGCGTGGCCGACGAGGCACTGCCCTTGCCTGGGCGAGGACCCGGCGCCTACCTGGACATCGACGCCGTCCTGGCCGTCGCGCGCGAAGCCCGGTGCGACGCGCTGCATCCCGGCTATGGATTCCTGGCGGAGAACCCCGAACTGGCGCGCCGCTGCGGCGCCGGGGGCCTGCGCTTCGTCGGGCCATCGCCTGCGGTGCTGGAGCTCTTCGGTGACAAGACAAGGGCGCGCGAACTGGCGCGCCGATGCGGCGTGCCCGTGATCGAAGGCAGCTCCGGCGCGGTGACGGTCGCACAGGCCAAGGCCTTCTTCGGCGCCTTGCCGCCGGGTGCCGCGATGATGATCAAGGCCGTGGCCGGTGGGGGCGGACGCGGCATGCGGGAGGTGCACGCTGAGGGCGACATCGATGCGGCCTACGAGCGGTGTGGCGCCGAGGCGCGAGCGGCTTTCGGCAACGATGCGGTCTACGTCGAACGCCTGATCGTCGACGCGCGGCACATCGAGGTCCAGCTGCTGGGTGACCGGCACGGCGGCCTGGTTCATCTGGGCGAGCGCGAGTGCAGCATCCAGCGGCAGCACCAGAAGCTGATCGAGATCGCCCCCAGCCCGTCGCTGGCGGCACCGCTGCGCCAGCGCATCGTCGACGCCGCGCTGGCGTTGGGGCGGGCAGCCGGGGTCGACAACCTGTGCACGATGGAGTTTCTCGTCGACGCCAGCGCCGTCGCCAATGGCCACGCGGACGACTTCGCCTTCATCGAAGCCAATCCACGCCTGCAGGTGGAGCACACGGTGACGGAGATGGTGCTGGGCCTCGACCTGGTGCAGTTGCAACTGGCCCTGGCGGCCGGCGCCACCCTGGCCGAACTGGGCGTGCTCGGCGCGCGCATCGCTCAGCCGCGCGGCCAGGCCCTGCAGTTGCGCGTCAACGCGGAAACGCTCGACGCGACGGGCCGCCTGCGGGCCCATGGCGGTGTGCTGCAGGTCTTCGAGCCCCCCGTGGGGCCGGGCGTGCGCGTGGACAGCGGTGTGCGCTCAGGCGACACCGTGAGCACGGCTTTCGACACCTTGGTGGCCAAGGTGATCGTGCATTCGGCTTCCACCCGCTTTGCCGACCTGGTGGACAAGGCGCGGCGCGCGCTCGACGACTTCCGCATCGACGGCCCAGGCACCAACCTGCCGCTGTTGCGCGCAGTGCTCATGCATCCCGACTTCATGGCGGGGCGCATCAACACACGCTTCATCGACGACCGGATCGCGGTGCTGGCGCCGCCGCCAGAGGCGATGCCCGAGGCCGTCGAACCGCCGCCCGGCCTGGTGGCGTTGACGGCGCCCTTGCAGGGCACCGTGGTCGCGCTAGACCTGGCCGTCGGCCAGCAGATCGCGGCCGGCAGCGAGGTGGCGGTGCTCGACGCGATGAAGATGCAGCACCCGGTGCACGCGCCTTGCAGCGGCATCGTGCGCGAGATCGTGGCGGCGATGGGGACCAACCTCGACGCCGGTGCCCTGCTGGCGCTGATCGAGCCTGCGGAGGGCGGGGCCGCGCGAACGGACACCGCCCAGGTCGTGGACCCCGCATCGGTCCGTCCCGACCTGGCCGAAGTGCAGCAGCGACACGCCATCACGCAGGACGCCCACCGCGCGACAGCCGTGGCACGCCGGCGGGCCACCGGGCAGCGCACCGCGCGCGAGAACGTCGCCGACCTCTTCGACGAGGGCAGCTTCACCGAATACGGCGCGCTGGCCGTGGCCGCGCAGCGCGGCCGCCGCGGCCTGGCCGATCTCATCGAGAACACGCCGGCCGACGGCGTGGTGGCGGGCATCGGCACGGTCAACGCCGCACTCGTCGGCGCCGAGCGCGCTCGCTGCATGGGCGTGGTCTACGACTACACCGTGCTGGCCGGTACCCAGGGCCACATGAACCACAAGAAGCAGGACCGGATGTTCGGCCTGGCCGCGCGCCTGAAGCTGCCGGTGGTGCTGTACGCCGAAGGCGGTGGCGGGCGGCCCGGGGACACCGACCGGCTGGGCCTGACCGGGCTGGACGCGCCGACCTTCGCGCAGTTCGCGCGGCTGTCGGGCCAGGTGCCGCTGGTGGGCGTGGTGTCGGGCCGCTGCTTTGCCGGCAACGCGGCGTTGCTGGGCTGCTGCGACGTCATCATCGCCACGCGCGATGCCTCCATCGGCATGGGTGGCCCGGCGATGATCGAAGGCGGCGGCCTGGGCGTGGTGAAGCCCGAGGACGTCGGCCCGGCGGCCATGCATGCGGCCAGCGGCGTGGTCGACGTGCTGGTGGACGACGAAGCGCAGGCCACCGATGTGGCGCGCCGGTATCTGTCGTACTTCCAGGGTCCCGTGAGCGAGTGGCAGTGCGCCGACCAGCGGCTGCTGCGCCAGGCCATCCCCGAGAACCGCAAGCGCGCCTACGTCGACACGCTGGCCGACACCGCCTCCGTGCTTGAACTGCGGCGCGGCTGGGCCGCCGGCATGATCACGGCACTGGTGCGCATCGAAGGCCGACCGCTGGGGCTGATCGCCAACAACCCGGCGCACCTGGGCGGCGCCATCGACGCGCTGGCCTGCGACAAGGCCGCGCGCTTCATGCGCCTGTGCAACGCCTTCGGCATGCCCATTCTGAGTCTGTGCGACACGCCGGGCTTCATGGTCGGCCCCGAGGCCGAGAAGACCGGCCTGGTGCGCCACACCAGCAGCCTGTTCCTGGCCGGCGCTGCGCTGAAGGTGCCGCTGTTCACGGTGGTGCTGCGCAAGGGCTACGGCCTGGGCGCCATGGCCATGGCCGGCGGCAGCTTCCACGAACCCCAGTTCACCATCGCCTGGCCCACATGGGCCTGGAGGGCTACGCGCGGCTGGGGTTCAGGAAGGAGATGGAGGCGATCGCCGACCCGGTCGAGCGGCAGGCCTGGTTCGAGGCCAAGGTGGCGAGCTTGTACGAGGAGGGGAAGGCGCTGTCTATTGCTTCGGTGCTGGAGATCGATGGGGTGGTGGATCCGGCGGGGACGCGGGGGTGGGTGGGAGCGGGGATGTCCTCTCCATGAAATCCGAACACGGGGCTTTCGATCTTCATGGTTCGCTCGCTGGGCATCGCTCGCCTGGCCGCGGCGCCATAAGCCTTACCTGAATGGATCGACGATCGTCAACTGCTCGAGTTTCTGGCCGTGCTGCAGGTCTTCGCTCAGCAGCGTGCGGCAACCGGCGGCCATCGCGCCGGCGACGATCAAGGAGTCATAGAAGCTGAAACGCCATCGCGCCTGCACGTCGAGAGCGCGGTGGTAGAGCGCTTCGCTGGCCGACACTTGCATGAGAGGCATCAGGACGGCGTCGAGGTACGCGCGTGCTTGTTCGACCGACAGCGACACCGCGGCCTTGCGCAGTGCGACGTTCAGGCATTCCTGCACCACCTGCGAGCTGATGCACCCATTGCCGGTGGCCAGCGCATCCCGCACGATCTGCTCGGCCACCTTGTGCTTGCGGCGGTCGGTGGCGTCTAGGTGGTAGATGAAGACGTTGGTGTCGATGAAGAACTCAGCGCTCATTCATCGACTCGCGGCTGACCTTGTCGCCGACCTTCAGCTTGCCGCGCACGCTCTTCATGACCGCTTCGTAGCGGTCCATGCGGCCCTGCGTCTGCGCATAGGCTTCTAGCCAGCGGCGGAACTGTACGTTCAGCGTGGTCTGCTCGGCACGGGCACGTGCGCGGGCGGCCTCGATGAGGGACTCGTCGGCGCTGAGGGTGATGTTCTTCATGGCGGCGGGCATCGCATGAACGGAAAGGCAGTGTACACGAGAGCAGTGTGCGCGAGGGTCGTGCATGGATGCCGTGGGAGATTTCCGATGCGTTCGAGGGCAGGTGTCTCGAACGGGCCCCTGTGCGACGACTTCGACATGGTGATCCCGGGCCAGTTCGCGAAGCCAAGGCGGCGCGTGGCGCGGCGATAGGATGTGTCAGGGGAGGATCTCGTTGCCCGGCACCAGAACCTGCCGCCACGTGCCTGCACGCTTGACGAATACATGATCAGCGCCAAACGACCAGAGATCCCCATTGCTGGCCGCGAGCCGGTGGAAGGTCGCTTTCTGCGATGACGACACTGATTCGATCCCCCAAGGTGGCGAATCGGCATCGCGAACCAACAGCCTGTCAGGTTCGCAAGCGAACAGGTGACCCTCGTGATACTCGATAGCCCAAAGATTGCGGACGGGTTCGACGTCGACTGACATGTCGACAATGCCCCCGCGATCTATCCGGAGCACTACACCAGCGTTCCCGCAAACGAAGCACCGCCCAGTTGCGTCTGCAATGATCGACGACAAATACTGGTTGGTGGGGGAATCGACTTGCTCCGGCCCGCTGCTTGGAAAGCGGTAGACAGACCCACGTGACCCGACCGCGATGGGCACATCATCGAGGCCGACTGCGACGTCTTCAAAGTCCGGACAACTGGTCGCTTCTCCCTTCAATCCGATGTAGTGCCAAGCACCGTCAAGAAGTTCGTACACCTGCCCACCGAGACCACACACGAACACCCGGTCCCTGACCACCCGCACGCGTGACAGTTCGCCTCGTTCTTCCGGATCTACGATCTGATGCCTGTTCAGCGTCTTCCGGATCGTTTCCCGCGTGAATGCCTTATCACGGCCACCGATGGTGTAGATGGTGCCGCTCTTCCCCAGCAAGTACAGCGTACCTGACGATGGGCGAAATGCGAGTGAGCGAATCAGATCCTCGTCAAAGTCGACCTTGGACCAGCTGTCACCAAAATTGAGCAGCACGCGAGAGGCATCGACATCGGCGTGCGCGTTGTACTGCGCTGCGAGGACCAGGCTGTCTGGCGCCGGTGCTACGCCGTCAAGAAAGAACAAGGTTGGTTTCATCGGACCCTACGTGATCAGACATCGGCATCCGGCGGACCGGCCGGCTTCTTGAATTCCTTGACGTTGGCTTTTTGTTTGCTTTTGAATGCCTGATCTGAAGAGCTGACTTCCAACTTGGCGTGGCCAGCTTCCAACTGGGACCTGGTACAGGCCTCGTCGCAGCCGGTGACTTCCTTTACCGCTTTGGCGCCGCAATCGAGAGCCGTCGAGAACGGGTATGGTGTGCCGAGCTTGGTGCCCTTCGGAAGCGAAGCGTTGCGCAGTTGCGCGAACTTGGCGCCAAGCCTGCCGTGTTCCATGAGCTGCGTAGTGACCGGGTTGCGAGCATCGTGGTCGGTACCGTCAACGCAAAGACAGGGCGCGGCGCCACCCGTGTACTTTGGGTAGCGTGGGGTCCCTCGCGACTGTCCTTCCAGACGCTGCTCCGAGAGTTCGGCTACGGGAATCGGATGATGCGGAGTCTTCCCGCCGCAGCCCTTGCAACTGGACTCAGGTTTCTCTGGAACGAGCACGCATTTCCGCGCATCGCAACATTTAGGGGAGCAATCGCCGGCCACCGGCTGCGTGCAGTTTTCGTTGACCTTCTCGACGGTCCCAGACTTGTTGCACGGATGATCCGGGCTGCTCAGTGCAACTTCATCAATGTAGGGCCATGGGGGAGTGTTGGGCCCTTGTGAGGCATGGTTGTGCGTGGTCATGTCCAACATGCGCACCACGTTCTCCCCCTCGACCTTCACATCCATCGACCAGGCCGTGAAGTACACCTTCCCCATGTTCTTGCTGGTCACCACGCCCTTCTTCGGCGCCGACCCCGCCTCGTCCCCCATGCTCTTCTTGAAGCTGCTCTTGTTTTTGAGCATCACCTCCGCGCCCGAGATCTTCACGCTTGACGACCCGTCGCTGGTGTCCGACGCCATGCCGGTGTTGGGATAGGGAATCGGCACCCCCGGCGGCGTGGCCGGTGTCATCGGCGGCGTCATGCAGACGTCGGGGAAGGCGCAGATGGACTTGCCTGCGGCCTTCTTGCAGGACACCTCCATGTTGTTGGCGTAGACCTGATTGCTCACGCCGCCACCTTCTGCATCAAGGTCATCGCACTGCGCTGCCCGCCGTCGTTGGCCATGTGGGCCAGGACACGCGGGCCAGCGCTGTAGCCCTTCGCGCCGCAAGCCTGAGCTGCAGCCAGCACCAGCATGCCGGCCACCGCCCCCGTCTCGCCCGTGCACTCCGACGGGTGCCATATGTCGAACTCGGCCTTGCGCACACGCAGGATGCGCGACAAAGCCAGCGCCGCTTCCTTGAAGTAATACTGCTCGCCCGACAGGTCGGTGATGCGGAAGTCCAGGTCGTGCATCTGCCAGCCGGCTTCTTGCAAGCTCACCCGAATGGCTTGCGACAGGCCGTCGCCACGCAGCGGCTCGCCGCTGTCCAGGTGGGCACGTTCCTTGGCGAAGCCGACGCCGGTACAGGTCAACTCGCCGGCTTGGCCGGTTGGTGCGCCGACCAACAACGCCCCGGCGCCTTCGCCCGGCATGAAGCCGTTGGAGTTCCTCGCGGTCAACAAGCGTTGTCCGTTCTCGTAGTGGCTCAACGTAGGCCACGACAGTAGGCTGTCCGTAGCGGCCAGCAGCACCCGTGTCGCCTTCTTGTCCGCCAGCAAGGCGCGGGCCTGCGCCATGGCCACGGCGACAGCCACCCGCCCGTGCGGCACCACGGCCGACTGAGCTGCGACGCTGACACCCAGCTCCTTCTGCACCAATGCGAAGAGCTGATCGTCCAGGCCCTCCATCCGCCCGGGCCGCTCGGCCTCGGCTACGCACAACAGCAGCGGCAGCGTGTTCCACTCGGCCCTGGGCACCTCCTGCAGTGCCTCCTCGATGGCCATCGCCGCCATCTTTGCCAGCTTGGTCAGGCCACGCCAGGGCTGCTCAAGGGCCACCTGGTGCGCCATGATCCATTCGCCGGCCGAGTCGATGAAGCGTGTCTCAGTGGGATTGCTGATCTTGGCGCGGAACGCGGCGCAGCTCTCGGCTGCCGTCAGTCCTACCGACGTGACGAGCCCCGTGCCGTGGATGGCAATCGGCATGACGCTCATGCCGGCGCCTCCTCGCTCGGCTCGGCCTTGTCCATCGGCACCATGATCACGGGAATGGGGAAGGCGATCTTGTCGCGCTGCTGCCACCACTCCTTGCCCTTCTTCCCCACCAGCACCTGCGCGATCTCGTGCATGTTCTTCTTCAACGGCCGCGCCACGCGCCAGCTCATGGTGAAGCGCTCGGCGTCGGGTTCGAAGACGATGGTGTCGAGGCTGGCGACCAGGTCTTCGCGATCGCCGCGCTTGGGAAAGACGTGCACCGGGGCCTCGAAGTGCGGCAGCATGAAGCGGCGTTCACCGTCTGGCGTGAAGCCGCTCAGCACCACCTCCATCGGGCCCTTCGGAGTCGGGATCTGCTGGTCTTCGGGCGCCGCCTGGTAGTAGCGCTCGTCGAAGTCCTTGGGCAAGAAAGGAAAGACGTCGTCCAGCCACTGCTGGTCGTAGGTGCCGGCAAAGCGCGCGCGCGCCGGCCAGCCGCGGGCCAGCGGGCCGAACGAGATGGGGGTGTACTTGCCGTCGGGGTCGGTCACGGGCTGGCCAGGGACCTCGAGGTTCGGCAAGGGGCTGCCGTCCACCCAGGCTGTCTTCAGGTGCTTGTGCCAGCCGCGACCGGCCGGGTTGGGCAGGTAGGCGTCATGCTTGCTCTCGTCTTCCGGGTGTTTGTCGACACCACCGAACGCCACGTCATAGGACAGCGGCAGGCAGGAGAAGTGTTCGGGCTCACTGGCACCGATGGTGGCGAGGTTGGCGTTCCACACCCGCGGGCCCACCACCTCCGCTTCCTTGACCATCGGCCCCACCTGCAGCCGCACGCGCATGCGCGTCACGGCCTTGCCTTCGGGGGCGTGGGCGCTGCCCACCAGCAGCACGTCGCAGGCCTGCTTGCGCGGCGCGAAGTCGATCTCGTACACGGGCGAGCTGAACCCCGGCTCGCCGGTGAAGGTGTCGGCCATGATCAGCGGCAGCTGCTCGTCGGCCAGCCGCACCGCCTCACCCGTCTTGGGCAGCACGAAGGTGCCCTTGATGACCACCACCAGCAACTCGCGCCCGCTCACTTCCAGGCCCATGTTGTAGCCCGCGGTCATGCGGGTGGCGTTGATCAGTTCCATCGCGCCGCGCGTTCAGTTCAGCTGCACCGAACCGCCCTTGATGCGGTTCACGCCGGTCGAGCGACTCAGCACGTAGCTGCCTTCGATGAGCACCTTGCCGGCCTTGGTGAGCGTGATGCTGGCCTTGCCGCAGCGCAGCACCATCTGCTCCTTCGCGCTGACGATCAGGCGCTGTCCGTCGGCGTCCACGTCCACCTGCGCCGGCGGCTCGGGCAGCGGCCAGCCGGCTGCCTGGCGGATCACGCCCGTCACGATGGGGAGGGTGGGGTCGCCGCCTTCGAACATCAGCACCACGGGCTGACCGATGTGCGGGCCGTGCAGGTCGACGGTACTGCGTGCACGCAGCGCGCTCGGGCCAGGCTGGCCCTCGAAGCGCACCAGCGGCGTCTTGCCGTTGTCGGCCAGGGCCAGCAGCTCACCGACGACCACGCCGTGGATCGGTCCGGTCAGGGTGGGGGGTGTGTCGGGGGTCGACGCAGGTCCCTGCAAAAGAGGCGACAGCAGGTCCACCACATCGTCTTCGCAAGCCGTCACGGCCACGGGCAGGTCGTTCGCACTCATCGCATGCGCCTCAGTTCTGCAGGATCTTCGAGCCCTTCATCACGATGTCGCTGGAAGCCTTGGCGTTGATCTTGCCGCTGCCGTCGATCGTGATGTCCTTGCCCTTGATGGTGATCGTCCCGTCCTTCTTCATCGTGATGCTGGCGCTGCCGGTCTTGATGGTGACCGAGTCGCCAGCGTCGATGACGAGGTTCTTGCCCACCTTCAGGGAATCGTCCTTGGCCACCTGGGTGCTGCGCCCCTTGCCGACGGACGTGCTCTGGTCGCCGCCCACCGACAACGTGCGGTTCGCTCCGATGCTGTTGCTCTGGTCAGCGCCGACGCTCGTGCTCTGGTTGGCGCCCACGCTGATGCTCTGGGCTGCGCCGATGGTGACGGTCTGCGCGGCGCCGATGGCGATTTCCTGTGCGGCTCCCACCGCGATCGTTTCGTTGACGCCCACGGTGTGCGTGCGCTGCGCCGCCACGGTGGCGGTTTCGCTGCCACCGACCGTGATGTCGCGGTTGGCGCCTATCGAGATGCTCTCGTTCGCGCCCACGGTTTCGGTGCGGTTGGCGCCGATGGAGATGGTTTCGTTGCTGCCCACGTCCTCGTTGCGATTGACACCGATCGAGATCTTCTCGTTGTTGTCCACGCGCTCGGTGCGGTCGTGGTGGATCGTGATCTTCTCGTCGTTGTCGACCGTCTCGGTGCGGTCGTGCTTGATGTGGTTCGTCTCGTCGTGGTCGATGGTCTTGGTGCGGTCGTGCCCCACCCAGTGCGTCTCGTCGTTCTCGACCTCGATGTCCTGGTTCTTCTCGGCGTGCAGCCACACCTGCTCGCTGCCCTTCTTGTCCTCGAACCTCAGCGCGTTGGCGTTGCCGTACGAGCCGCCCTTGCTGGACCTGGACAGCACGCCGCTCTGCGTCATGTTGGCCGGCAGCTCCCAGG
>LNFM01001341.1_pt1 | contig 56485 bp, 47 predicted proteins | sample 596031 | NCBI WGS metagenome assembly LNFM01 (sample SAMN04254537, study PRJNA301005) | activated carbon metagenome | isolation source: dual media filters at the Ann Arbor, Michigan drinking water treatment plant | place: USA: Ann Arbor
CCTGCCGGCAGCCGCCCGCCGGCCGTCGTCTTCGCCCACGGCGGCCCGACGGCCTCCGCCGGGCGGGGTCTGGCGCTCCGCGTCCAGTATTTCACCTCGCGCGGCTTTGCCGTGCTCGATGTCGATTATTCGGGCTCGACCGGCTACGGCCGGGCCTATCGCGAGCGTCTCGATGGCGAATGGGGCATCGCCGATGTTGCAGATTGCGCTGCGGGTGCCCATTTCCTCGGCAACGAAGGGCTCGCTGACCCGGCGCGCATCGCGATCGCGGGCGGCAGCGCCGGCGGCTACACCGTGCTGATGGCGCTGGCCACCACCGAGGTGTTCGCGGCGGGCTCGAGCCACTATGGGATTTCGGATCTGTCGCTGCTCATGCAATCGACGCACAAGTTCGAAGCCGGCTATCTGCATCGCCTTCTCGGCACCACGCCGGGCCGCTGGCGCAGGATCGCGGAGGCGCGCTCGCCGATCACCCGGATCGGCGCCATGACGGCGCCGCTGATCCTGTTCCAGGGTCTCGACGACCGGGTCGTGCCGCCGGATCAGTCGCGCCTCATCCACGAGCGACTCAGCGACCGGGGGATCAAAACCGAACTTCATGAGTTTGCCGGAGAGGGACACGGCTTCCGGCAGGCGTCGACCATCGTGACCGTGGCCAGGGCCGAACTCGCCTTCCTGAAAAAGGCGATGCGGATCGGCAAGGATCGATGAAACGCAGGAAAGGACGGCAATGAAGATCGAGATCAGCACCGACAGCCACATCAACGGCAGTGGACTTGAGCCGAGTGTCGAGCGCCTCGCGACGGCAGCACTGACGCCCCACGTGCCGAAGATCACACGCCTCGAGGTGCACCTGACCGACGTCAACGGTGGCAAGGGCGGCGCCGACGACAAGCGCTGCATGATGGAAGCCCGCCTCGAAGGCCGCAAACCCGAAGCCGCGACCCATTCGGCCGAGACCGTAGAGAAAGCCATAAAGGGCGCGGCGGAAAAGCTCCGTCGCGTCCTCGACACGAGCATCGGACGCCTGCGCGACGCGCGTTGACGTCAGGGCAGGACGGCCGGAGCCAATGCTCCGGCCGCTCCGCCGTCGCTACTTGTCGAGCCACACCTGATCGTGGCGATAGTTCGAGTAGATGCTGTTTGCCGCCCGGACATACCCTTTCACGTAGGGCTGCCGGCATTGCGCCGTGCGGCCGTGCGTGATGATCGGACGCGCCACCTCTTCGTTGAGCTGCCGCTCGATGTCCCACACGATCTGCCGCCGCTTGACCTGGTCCCGCTCCTGCGACTGCGCCTCGAGCAGCTTCTCGATCTCCGGGTTGCAGTATTTCGTGAAGTTGTTCTCGGATTTGCAGGCATAGCTCTCGACCAGCGTCGCGTCGGGGTCGTCGACCGCGGAGCCGGTCAGGTTGAGCGCGACGGTATAGTCCTGGCGCTGGGCGCGGCCGAACCAGACGCTCGATTCGACGATTTCGAGCTCGGCCGCGAAGTGCAGTTGATTGAGCTGGTCGACCATGAGGACGGCTGCGTCCTTGTAGGATGAGAGGTCGCGCGTCGAGACCTTCAAGGCGACCTTGTTCTGTGCACTGTAGCCGAGCCCCTCCATGATCTTTCGCGCCTCGGCGCGCCGCTCCTCGAGCGTGCCACCATAGCCCGTGAGCTTCGAGAGCACCTCCGGCGGCATGCCCCAGATCCCCTCGGGCAGCGGCATCATGGCGCCGGACATGCTCGAGGCGCCTTGCGAGAGGATGTCGATGAACCCCTGCCGGTCGATCGCGAGGGCCATGGCCTTGCGCAACTGCGCATTGTCGAAGGGCGGTCGCTTGGCGTTGACGAGCAGGTTCGTCGAGACGTTCGTCGGGCCGAGCGTGCACACGATGTGCGGCGCGCGTGCGGCGATGTCGTTTTTCAAGGGCACCGTGATGTCGCCGGTCGTCGTCAGGTCGAACTCTCCGGCGATGAGGCCGAGGACGCGCGTCGAGCGATTGCCGACGATGATCGAATCGACGCCGTCGAGATACGGCTGGCCCTTCTTCCAGTAGTCGGGGTTCTTCACGACCCGGACGCGCTCGTTGCTCTTGAACTCGACGAACTTGAACGGGCCGGTTCCGACCGGATGGGTCCGCTGGTCCTTCGCCGCGACATGGCAAGGATAGACGACGCCGAAGCCCGAGCCCAACATGGCCAGGATGGACGGCTGCGGCCGCCCGAGGTGGAACGTCGCCTCGAGATCGCCGTTGGTGGTCACCTCGGTGAGGTTCTGCCACCAGATGCGACGCGGGTTCTTGCGGAAGTATCCCGGCTCCTTGCCGTTGAGCCAGTGGAAGGTGCACTGCACGTCCTTGGCCGTGAACGGCTTGCCGTCGTGCCACGTGACGCCGGCCCTCAGCTTGAACGTCAGCTTCGTGCCGCTGGCATCCCAGCTCCAGCTCTCGGCGAGTTCCGGGATCACCGTGTCGGCGCTGCCCACGGGCTTGGCGGGATCGAACACGACGAGACCGTTGAACACGGTCCCGGCCGCCATCACCGTCGTGAAACTGACTTCCTCCAGGATCGAAAGGCTGGAGGGGTTGGCGCTGATGTACTGGCGGAGCGTGCCGCCTTGCTTCTGCGCCAACGCGGGAAGGCCGCTCGCGGCCAGCGCCACCACGGCCATGGCCGCGATGGATCGTCTCTTTCGGGTCATTGCTTCCTCCGGTTCACGCCGGAGCCGCGGCCTCTGGCGGACCGTCTGGCACCCCGGCAACAGGAAGCTTAGACATCATTCCCGGCAGTGGCGAGCGGCAGCGACGCTCACTGCATCGGCACGCGAACGCCGGCCCGGCCGCTGATCGCGCTGTAGTCCGCCGCACCGATGCCGTCGAGCCCGGCCGAGATGTCGAACGTCAGCCCGCCGGCATTGACGGCGCGGAGACCGGCCTCGACACGGCCGCGCGTTCCCTCCGGCCCGGTCTCGACGCCGTCGACCACGAGCCCGCCACCGCTGAAATTGTGAATGAGCTCGAGCCCGAGGCGTGGCTCCACGAGGGTGCCGTCCTCCGCGATATGACGGTACGAGAACTCGGGCCCGAAGCGAACCTGGCCGAGACTGGTCGAGAGGCTTGGGATCGCAGCGCCGAGCGTGTCGGTATAGGCGTCGCTGACGTCCTCGATGTAGGCGACCGTCGCGGCCGGCTTTACTGCGAACGCTCCGTACGTCCACCGCCCCTTGAGCGTCGCGGAGACGAGCCAGCGCTCGGTGTCGAAGTCGTCGGTGTAGGTGAGGAACGGGCTCACCGTGTTGTTCGAGCGGCCCCAGGCGGCGCGGCCCTGCAGATAGATCTCGTCGGTCAGCCGGAGCGTGGCGTAGGGGCCGGCCATGAAACCCGTCCCCTCGGTCAGGCTCCCGGCCGCATGCAGGCGCTCGGACATGGAATCGATCTGCACATAGGTGCCGACCAGCAGCGACGGGCTGACGACGTAGTCGGCCCCGAGATGCACGATGCCGAAATGGCCCGTGCTCCCGTTCCGTCGGCCGCCGTCCTCGAACGACCCGTAGCGTGCCTCGACCCAGACGTCGAAGCGGCTCGGCACATGAACGATGGCCGGCCGGGCTCCGGTCGTGAGTGAAAGGCCGTCCGTACCACCGCTGCCGGCCGTCGCGCGTCGCACGGAGGCAAGGCTGCCCGAAACGGCGAACTGTCGCGCGCTGTCGGATTGCAGCACATCTGGCGTTCGGGCACCGGGGCGCTCGTCGTCGGGTGCGAGGTCGGCGAGACCGATGGCGGAGCCGCGCGCCCCGGCAGCGGGCGACCCACCGAAACCGGACGCGAGCCGGCCTCCCGCGACGAGGCCGGCCGTGGCGTCCGGCGGCCCTGCCGTGTCGTTCCGGGCATTGAACTCGGCCAGCCGGTCGATCTGCCGGTCGGCGTCTGGCGCGTGCGACAGGATCAGGTCGTTGCGCCGCGCCAAGAAGCGCGAGATCGCCTCGACCGTGCGTTCCAGCGAGCCGCGCGCCTCGAACGTGCACGTCACGTCTTCACCGGCCGCGAGCTGGATCGTCGCGCCGGGCGGCGCGACCTGCGCGGTGCTGTCGGCATCCGAACACGACACACGCGAAAGCGAGAAGCCGCCTGGGACGGTCAGGCTGACGGCATGTGTGCCAGCCGCGAGCGCCACCGGACCGACCTCACCCGCGCCGGCGCTCGTCGTGACCGTGGCCGCAAGCCCCAGCGTCGCGGATGTGAACTGGAAGGTGCCGTTGCCGCTGCCGGTGACGATGCGAAGGCGCACCGATCCGGGTTGCAGGACGGTGTGCGTGATCGCCGTCGACGTCGCAGCCGTGTGTCCCGGCGACGCCGCGATCTCGGCCGTCAACGAGCGCGTTCCTGCGGCGAGTGCCGTCGTGACGATCTGCGCTGTGCCGGCAGCGGGCGTCGCAGTACCGATCGAAGCCCCGTCGGCGCGGAACGTCACGAGACCGGTCGCCGTCGTCGGCGCGATCGTGGCCGTCAGCGTCACGGCCTGCCCCGCCTGGCTCGGATTGGGCGACGACACGAGCGTGATCGTCGTTCCGAGTGGAAGGATGGAGAAGGTCTGCGCGACGTCGGGCGCCGGGGCGTAGTTGGTGTCTCCCGGTTGGCTCGCGATGATCGAGCAGGAGCCGGCCGATACGGTGGTGATGGTCGCGCCGGAGACCGTGCAGACGGCGGGCGTCGTACTGGCGAACGTGACCGTGAGTCCCGACGTGGCTGAGGCCGTGAGCGCCAGCGTCCCTGCCGGCGCGAACGTCTGCGGGCCGGGATTGGCGAAGATGATCGCCTGCGGCGCGACGGTCACCGTGCGGCTGATCAAGGGCGAGGTGGAGCCCGTGAAATTTCCGTCACCGGCGTAGACGGCCGTGATGGCGGCATGCGTCCCGACGGGCAGCGACGAGACCGAGAGTGACGCGACGCCGCCTGAGGCGATCGCCGTGCCGAGCAGCGTTGCGCCATTGAAGAACGACACCGAGCCGGCGGGCGTCCCCGCAGGCGACGCCAGCGTGGCGGTGAGCGCGACAGCGCTGCCGAAGGCGCTGGGGTTTGATGTCGCCGACGAGAGCACCGTGGTGGAGGCAGCCGGCTGGATGGTGATCGTCGAGGCGATCTCGAGTGCGCCGCCGCTCGGCTCGTTGTTGGTGGAGCCATTATAGTGCGCGACGAGTGGATAGGTCCCCGCGGCCATGCCGGCGGCGATCGTGGCGACGGCCGAGTGAACGCCGGTGACGCCGCCCGTCGGCAGATTGCCGGACACCGGCCCCGTGAACGCCGGCGATGTGAACGTGACGTTGCCGACATTGACGTTCTGGCCGGCCGGGCACGAGTTGGGCGTCGGCGGCGGAGGTGGAATGACACCGGTCCGCGTGACGCGTGCTGAAACGGTCACGATCTGCGTGGAGGCGTTGAAGTTGACGGTGAGGGGGTTCGCGACGGATTGCGTCTGACAGAGCGCGAAGGCCGCGGTAACGCCGCCGATCGACATCGCGAACACGACGAGGAAGCCGACCAGCGCGCTTCGGAGATGATGGACCATCCGGGGAAGTCGTGCCGCCGGGCGGGGCGGAGTGCACTGGGCTGTCGGCATCGCCTCGCCTCGAGGTTTCGACGCTCACACAGTCACGAAACACATACCCCGCGAGCTAAACTGATTTGCAGGAACAATCAAACTACGGAATGTCAGATTACTGCACAAAGAACGATGATTTTCTGGGAGTTAGCGCTTTATGGGCCGTTCCGTAGGATTACGGGCTTCGCGGTCGGCTCGGACCTTCGGCAATGCGAGCGCGCAAGAATTGCGTTCGCCCGCGAGGCGGCCAGATGGGTTGCGCCCCTCGTCGGGCTCGCAACGTCACCGCTGAAGAAAACCGTCGCCAATGACAGATCCGGAATGGCCGCAATCGAGCCATGCAGCTGCCCCCGATGACGACTTGTGAATGCGATCTCGGGGCGCTCGATCCTTGCCTACGTGGCCGGCTCGGTTGCCAACCGCTAGGCCACCCGCCCCTTGACGGCGTTGGCCTTCGATGTGAACGCAACCCGGCCGGCGGCATCGGTCGGCATGCGGGCCTGCACCCTCGCCTTGAGTTGCGCCTGTTGCTCGGCCGTCATGGCCTCGATCGCGACGTTGACATTGTGCGCGGTCGTGGCGGTCCAGAAATGCTCGAAACTGGCGAAACCGCGCTCGACCACGATTTCCCGCGTTTCGACACTCAGCAATCCCGCGTCGCGCCACAGCCGAGCCAGCCCCTCTATCCGCGAAACGTCCTTGCTGGGCGGTTGCGCCGGCTCGACGCCGAGACGCCGCATCTCGTCCCAGATCGGTTCGAACGGCGCGCCGCCGCGCGTAACGTCCCAAGCGTACGCCGCGACGATCCCACCTGACTTGACGACGCGTCGCATCTCGGCCACGCCCTTGACGGGATCAGGCACGAAGAAGATGACGAGCGCCATCACGGCCGCATCGAACATTTTGTCCGCATAGGGCAGCGCTGTGGCGTCGCCCACCTGAAACCGTGCCCCGGCGGCACCTGCCCGCGTCCGGGCGAACGCGAGTTGCCCCTCGGACGGGTCGATACCGTCGACGGACGACGGCGCGCATCTCTCGACCAGAAGTTCTGTGAAAGCGCCGTTGCCGCAGCCGACATCGACCCACGCGAGACCAGCCGGCGGTGCCAGCCAGTCGACAAACCGTCCGCCGACGAGATGGCTCCATTTGCCCATCGTCAGTTCGTAGGCCGCGCCATCCTTGAACCGAATCGGCTGGGGGTCCGCCATGACGTAGGCTCCTCGCGTGTCGGCCACCGGGAAGGTGAGGCCTGCGAGGCTACACCCAGGAGCGTTCCTTGGCGATCCGGCTCTCGTAAGTGGCGATGGCCGCTGCCTTCTCGAGCGTCAGGCCGATCTCGTCGAGGCCGTTGATCATGCAGTGCTTGCGGAAGGCGTCGATCTCGAACGTATCGACCTTGCCGTCGGGTCCCGTCACCGTCTGCGCCGGCAGGTCGATGGTGATCTCCGCGCCCGGCAGTTCGAGGAGGAAGCGCAACAGCTCGTTCACGCGCGCTTCCGGCAGCGCGATCGGCAGGATGCCGTTCTTGAACGTGTTGTTGAAGAAGATGTCCGCGAACGACGGCGCGATGACGCAGCGGATGCCGAAGTCGAGAAGCGCCCAAGGGGCATGCTCGCGGCTCGATCCGCAGCCGAAGTTTTGCCCGGCAACGAGGATCGTGGCGCCCCGGTAAGGACCCTTGTTGAGCACGAAGTCGGGCTTCTCGCGGCCCTGCTCGTCGAAGCGCATCTCCGCGAACAGGTGCTTGCCGAGGCCGGTCCGCTTGATCGTCTTCAGGTAGTTCTTCGGGATGATCATGTCGGTGTCGACGTTGATCATGTTGAGCGGCGCGGCCACGCCCTTCAGCGTCGTGAACTTCTGCATGTCGAACCTTTCTCGGGCGGATGCCCCTGGCATTGCGGCTCTGGCTGCCTGCTTCTATACCGTGTTCCGCCGACGCGGCAACTCGCCGCCCCACAGCGGGGCCGCCGGCCGTTCACACTTGTCCCCGACCGTCGCGCCCCGCGACCCCCGCCCCAGCCTGCCAACGAGCCCGGCCCCGCCGCCGGAGAACCGGATTGCGACCCCCATGAGCCAGCGCCCCGCCTATCGCATCGGCATCGACGTCGGCGGGACGTTCACCAAGGCCGTGCTCATCGATACGCGGACGCGTGACGTGACGGGCCGGGCATCGGTGCTAACGACCCACGATCACCCCCGGGGTGTGGCGGCCGGCGTGGTCGAGGTGTTCCGCCGCGTGCTCGAGGCCTCGGCCGTCGCCCCCGATCAGGTGGTGTTTCTCGCCCACTCGACCACGCAGGCGACCAACGCGCTGCTCGAGGGCGACGTGGCCTCCGTCGGCGTTGTCGCCATGGCGGGACAGGCGGCGGCGGCGCTGGCCGAGCCGCAGGCCCGCATCGCCCCGATTGAACTCGCCCCCGGACGCTGGCTCGCGACGTCCAACCGGTTCCTCGTCTCCGACGACCTCGGCGAGGCAGCCGTCCGCGAAGCGATCGGCGCGCTTCAGGCCGAGGGCGCGCGCGTTCTCGTGGCGACGGCGGCCTTCGGCGTCGACAACACCGCCACCGAGGAACTGGTGCGCCGGATCGGCGGCGAGGCCGGCCTCCCGACAACCTGCGGCCACGAGATCACGCGCCTCTATGGCCTGACGACGCGCACCCGCACCGCCGTGGTCAATGCGTCGATCCTGCCCCGCATGATCTCCACCGCCGACATGACCGAGGCGAGCGTGCGAGAGGCTGGTATCGAGGCGCCGCTGATGGTCATGCGCGGCGATGGCGGCGTCATGGATATCCGCGAGATGCGCCGTCGCCCGGCGATGACCATGCTCTCCGGCCCCGCCGCGAGCGTCGCCGGCGCGCTGATGCATCTCAAGGTATCGGACGGCATCTACTTCGAGGTCGGCGGCACCTCGACCAACATCGGCGTCATCAGGAACGGCCGCCCGACCGTGGCCTACGCCCGCGTCGGCGGCCACGAGACCTATGTGTCCTCGCTCGACGTGCGGGTCATCGGCATCGCGGGCGGCAGCCTGATCCGGGCCGCGCCGGGCCGGCTGATCGACGTCGGGCCGCGCAGCGCCCACATCGCCGGCCTCGCCTACGCGGCATTCGCCGATCCCGAGGCCTTCGTCGATCCCGAGGTCGAACTGGTCGAGCCGAAGCCCGGCGACGGCGCCGATCACGTCGCGATCCGCGTCGCCGACGGCCGCCGTTTCGCCCTGACGACGACGTGCGCCGCGAACGTGCTGGGCCTTGCGCCGCCCGGCGTCCACGCCAGTGGCAATCGCGACGCCGCGCGCCGGGCCTTCGCGGCGCTGGCGCGGTTCCTCGGCATGGACGTGGATCAGGCGGCCCGCGCCGTCCTCGATTGCGCCACCGACAAGGTGATCCCCGTCGTCGAGAGCCTCGCCGAGGAATACGAACTCGACCCCGACCAGCGCCTCCTGATCGGCGAGGGCGGCGGCGCGGCGGCGCTCATTCCCCACGTGGCCGCCCGCACGGGCCTCCGCCACGAGATATCCCGCGATGCCGAGGTGATCTCGTCCATCGGCGTGGCGCTGGCCCTCGTCCGCGACGTGGTCGAGCGCATCGTGCCCCACCCCCAGCCCGAGGACCTGCTGGCGATCCGCAAGGAGGCGCTGGAGGCTGTCGTCCGGCTCGGCGCCGACCCGGCGGGCGTCGACGTTACTGTCGAGGTCGACACCCAGACCCACCGCGTCCGCGCCACCGCCATGGGCGCCGCCGAGATGCACGTGAAGGACGCGGCCGGCGCCATCTCCGAGCGCGAGGCGCGCTCCGTGGCGGCACGCTCGCTGGGCGTCGGGGCCGATGCGGTGGAACTGGCGGCGTCGACGCCGGGGTTTCGCGTCTACCAGACCGGCGGCGAGGGAACCCGCCCCATGCGCACGGTCGACTGGTCGGGCGCCATCCGCGCGCAACGGAGCCGCGCCCTCGTGCGCGCCACTACCGCGGCGGACCTCGCCGCAGCGCTCCCCGACCTCTGGCGTCGGGCCGGAGGCGGCGACGAACCGGCGGCCCAGCATCCGGGGCTCGTCCTGCTCTTCGACCGCCATCTGGTGGACCTGACCGGCGTCGAGGACCTGGCCCAGACCATGGCGCTGGCCGCAAGCGAACTCGACGGCCGCCCGGCCGACACCCCCGTCGCCCTCCTCGCCATGCCAGCCGGCGCGGCGGGGTAACGCGCGCCAGCAGGAAGTGGGGCATATCACCGAGTGAGCCTATCGGTTTCGCGCCCGGTGTGGCCCGGGGCCAATGGGCCTTGGGGAACGTCTCTCAACGCTCATCCCCTCTCCCCGTCCTTACGGGCAGAGGGGGAAGTGCGTGCCTTCGCAATATCCGAGCCGGGTCAAAACCGACGCTGCGGAGCGTGCTGCGCGATAGGTCCTCGCCGTGGACCAATTCAGCCGCAGGCTCGGTTCATAGAGCTGGGCACGTCCGGAAGCCGCCGAGACAGCGCGTCGGTCCACCCGTGATGCCTGCATTCTGGCCTTGGTCGAACATCGCGAACCAATGTCGGCACCGCCAGCCAAGATCACCTCGGCTCAGTGCGCCATCAGTACCGGCAGCCGCAACTCCTGCATGACCTCACGCGTTGTCCCGCCGAAGACGAACTCCCGCCAGGCCGAGCGTCCGTATGCGCCCATGACGAGCAGGTCTGCCCCGGCTTCGAGCGCGGCAGACTGCAGATCTACCCCTGAACCTTTTCCACTCTCGGCGATCCTGGCCACTGTGACGTTGCCTGCATGGAGTTTGAGGTAGGCTGCGATATCTGCCTGAGGACGCTTCGTCACGCTCGGCATTGGATCGCGCTCGGCGCCCTGGAGAACCACCACGCGATCTGCTTTGCCGATCAGGGCGAGGGCACCGTGCAACGCGGCGGCCGATTGACGGCTGTGATTCCAACCTATGGCGATGCATCTGCCAATTCCGGCGTAGTCTCCAGACTTGGGCACCATCAGCGTTGGGATGCCGCAAGCAACCGCACACTCCTCGGCTGTATCCGCGCCGAGACCATCAAGACCAACGGATGATTGCTCGATCACCACGAGGTCGTGGCAGCGACCGGCGAAAGAGAGCAACTCATTGGCGTTGCCCTCGCCAATATCAAAGCGAGCATCGATCCCGGCGCGCGCGCACGCATCCATGAATTTTGTCCGCATCGCCTCTGTGAGAGGCGCATCGCGAGCCTCGGCGTCGCTAACGGCGCGATGATCAGGGCCGAGCACCAGCTTGATCATCGCCAATTCTCGGATCGTGTAGAGGCCGGTCAACTTGGCGTCGAAGCGCTTGGCCAAGGCTATGGCCGCGTCGATGGATGGCGTCCAGTCTTGATAGGACTTCAGATGGACCAGAATCGATTTGCACTGTGACACACGGCTGCTCCCGAGTTTCTTGATCGTTGGATTTGAACCCGTTCAGGCCACACGTCGCACAAAGTTGCCCTCACGTTCGTTACGTGGTGGCTGCGATTATTCATGACCAGTTGCTTTTCGCTGGTGGTCTCATCGGAAATTACGATGAGACCACCAATGGTTGGCCCATTGACCGATTTGATCGAGCGGGTTGGCACGGTGGCAGCTGTTGCATCCGGCGCTGGCGGAGCGGCCGAGTGCGGCTCGCGGCCATTGGAAACGTCCCGCAACACCCCGACCCTCTCCCCGTCCCGTACGGAGAGAGGGTCAGGGTGAGGGGCAGCACTCGACCAGTCGAATGTGCTCGCCGCTCCTTGCGTTCCCGGGCTACGCGCGAGCCCATGGCTCGGGCGGAGACCCGGGATCGCTGCAGTGATGGCCTCGCCCAGACCGAGCCGAGCGACCCCCAGTTCGCACTCTGCCATCCGCCTCCACAGCGTCATCCCCGCGAAGGCGCGGACCCACGACGGGCCGCACAGCCGTCGCGACATGCCGTGGGTGCCCGACTTCGCGGGCATGACGTGGAGTTGAGGATGAGTCGGGCCGATAGGGCGGTTAACGCCGTGCGCATTTCGTTCCAAGCGACCCAAGCGACCCCGGCTCTCGGGGCGGTGCCCCTCGGCCGGGGGGCGCAGTGGTGGGCGTGGCGCGATCGTCGTCACCTGTGAAGACCCCGGCTCTCCGCGCTAAAGCGCTTCGGCCGGGGACGCAGGTGGGGTGAGCGTCCCACCAGCGCGCTCCGCGCCTGTCCGCGCGTCCGCCTCTCCCCTTGCGCTCCCGGGCGACGCGCGAGCCCACGGCTCGTGCGGAGACCCGGGATCGCTGCGGTGTTGGCCTCGCCCAGGCCGAGCCGAGCGACAGCGACACTCAACTTTGTGACTGCCCCTCACCCCGACCCTCTCCCTGTGAGGGACGGGGAGAGGGGGAAGAAGTGCCGCCGCAGCCGCCCGCGTGCCTCCAGTCTTCGCAGCCCGCCACTCCCCGGCTAAGCTGGACCTTCAACGGATCGTCATCGTCGGCGTGCCGCCGCCGCTCGCAACGGGAGTTTCCATGTCGTCCACCGCCCCCCGCGTCGCCATCATAGGCGTCTGGCTCGAGAGCAATCGCTTCGCGCCGGTCGCCAAGGCGTCGGACTTCGAGGACTTCTACGTGCTCGAGGGCGAAGAGATCCTCTCGGCGGCGCGCATGGAGAACCCGTTCATGCTCGGCGAGGCGTCGGCGTTCATCCGCACGATGGACGCGACCGGTCCCTGGCAGCCGGTGCCGATCCTGCTCGCCGCCTGCCACCCCCTCGGCGCGATCGACGGCCGCCTGATGGACGACTACCTCGCGCGCATCCGCGAGGGCCTGAAGGCAGCCGGTCCGCTCGATGCGGTCTACGTCTCGAACCACGGCGCCATGATCGCCACCGACCGCGACGATCCGGATGGCGAGGTGATCGCGCTGGCCCGCGAGATCGCCGGGCCGAAGGCGCGCGTCGTGGTGACCCTCGATCTTCACGGCAACATCTCGGAGCGCATGGTCGAGCAATCCGACCTGATCGTCGGCTACCGCACCAACCCGCACGTCGACTACATCGAGCGCGGTGAGGAGGCGGCGCTGGCCCTGCGCCTGATGCTCGCCGGTCTCGCCGACCCGAAGACGGCCTTCATCCGGCTGCCGCTGACGCCGGCGTCAGTGAACCTGCTGACGGCGAGCGGCCCCTACGGCGAGATGATCGACCTCGGCACGCGTCGCCGCGCCGAGTTCGCGGGCGATATCCTCAACGTGTCGATCTTCGGCGGCTTCGTGTTCTCCGACAGCACGAAGAACGGCGTCGCGATCATAGTCACGGCGCGCCGCGACGTCGCCCACGCCCGGTCGCTCGCGAAAGAGATCGCCGGCCTCGGCTGGTCGAACCGCGCCCGCTTCCGCAAGACCCTGACACCGCTCTCCGCGGCTGTCGCAATGGCGCAGGACCGCAACCGCGCGCCGGTCATCTTCTCGGACAGCGGCGACAATCCCGGCGGCGGCGGCACGGGCCGCACGACGGAACTTCTGTCGGCGCTGGTCTGGTCGGGCGCCGAGGATGTTCTGATCGGTTCGTTCTTCGATCCGCCACTCGCCAAGATGGCCCACGCGGCGGGCGTCGGCGGCCGCATCCGGGCGACGTTCAACAGCCACTCCGGCCTCCCGTGCGACGCCCCCTTCGAGGCCGACGCCGAGGTGGTGGGCTTGCACCACGGCACCTTCGTCGGCCGCCTCGGCCACGCTCAGGGCCGCACCTTGCGCCTCGGCCCGTCCGCGGCGCTGCGCATCGGCGGCGTTACGGCGGTCGTCATTTCCGACCGTTCGCAGACGTCCGATCCGATGTTCTTCGAGATCTTCGGCCTCGACATCGGCAAGGCGCACACGGTGGCCGTGAAGTCGCGCGGGCATTTCCGCTCGGGCTTCCTGCCCTGGTTCCCGCCCGAGCTTGTCTTCGAGGTGGATACCCAGGGCCTGACGTCACCCGTGCTCGAGCGGCTCCAGTTCAGCCATCTGCCGCGACCATCCTACCCGATCGACGAGACGACCGAGTGGACGCCGCCCGCCTGGTAGAGCGACCGCGCCGATTGGCGGCGCTACGCTCAGGCGGCCGGCAGCAGCAGCAGCGCCCGCGTCCCGGCACGCCCCGTTTCGAGATCGAGACGCCCGCCGTTGGCGATGGCGAGCGCCCGCGTCACGGCGAGGCCGAGGCGCAACCGGCGGCGCGGCGCAGCGGCCGTGGTATCGGCCAGCTCTCGACCGCTGGCGAGTACAGCGAGCACGCCCTCGGCGATGCCCGGCCCATCGTCCACGATCTCGATCGCGACCAGCCCGTCGTCCCTGGGTGCGTCGGTGCGGATCTGGACGGATGCCCCTCGGCCGGCGTGCGTGATCCCGTTCGAGACGAGGTTGATTAACATCTGGCGCACCTCGGTCGGTCGTGCCAGCGCCCGCGACGCCCCTTGGTTCTCCGCTACGACCTGCAGCCGGACGCCCGCATGCTCCGCGAGGAGAGCGAGGCTCGCCGCAACCTCGTGTGCGATTGCGCCGAGATCGACCGGGCCGGGCGCTTCGTGGGCCAGCGCTGCCGATCGGCCGCCGTCTGCCATCATTCCGTCGATCACGGCGAGCGCATGCTGCGCCGTCTCGCGGATGTTGACCAGATAGCTCTGGTGGCGCGGATCGCCCACCGTCCCGAGATGCCCCCCGGCCAAGGCATCGGCCATGGACTGGATCGCAGCCAGTGGTGTCCGCAACTCGTGGGCGAGCCGGCCGAGGTCCAGGGGCTCAGGCGCGAGCCGCTCGTTGTCGTGCATGGACATGCCCCCGGGCTTCGATGCCTCTCTCTAGAATGCCGGGACGTCACGGTCCACCGTCGAGCCGTTGGCCCCCGAACGCGGACGGCGCCGGCCACCCCGCTTCCACTCGCCATGCAGCAAGCCTGTGCTAGTCTCGGCATCCGGGCGTCGGACTGGTGCCGGTGCGCCCCTTGCTGTCCTGTCGAGGAGACCGATCTGATGTCCGAAACGCCTCCCTTCGAGATCCCGCCTCAGATGCGCGAGATGGCAGAGCGCAACGTCGAGCAGGCTCGCCAGGCCTATGCGCAGTTCCTGGACATGGCGCGCAAGGCCCAGGACATGATGACGAGGTCGTCGGGCGCCATGGCCGACGGCGCGCGTGAGGTGCAGGGCAAGGCCATGCGCTACGCCCAGGAGAACCTCGAATCGAGCTTCTCCTTCGCCACCGAGCTGGCTCGCGCCCGCGATGCGCGCGAGGCCATGGAGATCCAGTCCCGCTACGCCCAGAAGCAGATGCGCATCTATGCCGAGCAGTCTCAGGAGCTTGCGCGCCTCATGAGCGACGCCGCGCAGCGCATGCAACCCAAGCCTTGAGGTGAGGCCGGCGGCCGTTCTGGTGTCCGAAGTATTTTCGGAGACCGATTGATCGGGCCGCGCCCGAGTCCCATATGTAGCCTAACGCAGCGGCGCCTCGAGGAGGGCCGCGCCGTCGGCTCCGTCGGCGGCAGCGTTGCTACAAGGTCGCTTGCTCAAAGGGCTTTGCACCGCATGACTCGCATGACACTCATGTCCAGCCCCCTGCTTCTGGGGTTCGAAGAGATCGAACGCCTGATCGATCGTGTCGGAAAGGGTGGCGCCGACGGCTATCCGCCCTACAACATCGAGCGCGTAGCCCGTTCGGAGAGCGGGCCCGAGACGCTGCGGATCGTGCTCGCCGTCGCCGGCTTCCGACGGGAGCAGCTCGAGGTGCTGGTCGAGGACAATCAGCTCGTCGTACGTGGCAAGCAGGAGGACGACCGCTCGCGGGAGTATCTGCACCGCGGCATAGCAGCGCGCCAATTCCAGCGCACGTTCGTCCTTGCCGACGGCATCGAGGTGCGCTCCGCAGATCTCGAGAACGGCCTGTTGACGGTGGATTTGGTCCGTCACGAGCCCGATCGCATGGTGCGGCGCATCGAGATCGGCCGGCAGAAAGCTGGATCGTGAGCCGTTTCTGTCACAGCGCGCTCTTAAGAATCGAATGATCATACTGGCAAGCGGCGAAGCGGCGCCTGTCAAGGGTTCCGCTAAAGTGCTTGCATTCGTGCCTCGGTAAGCCAGGCAGGAAGGAGTGGCGTTATGCAGAAGACCAAGAAGCGCCCCGGTGCAACGCGTGCCCCGGCTCGCCGTCCGGCCCGGTCACGGGTCCGGTCCATGGAAGCCCGGCAGTCTCTCATCACCGAAATCGAGCTCGCGCGTCTGGGGGACGGTCAGGTCGCCTACATCAAGTCGATGACCAGCGCCGAAGCCCGTCGCATGTTCCCGAGCATCAAGGGCCTGCCGCGAGGCATCGATCTGTACGCCTTGCATGCCGCCGACGGGACACCCATCGCCCTGACGGACAGCCGTCAGGCTGCCGTGGGGCACGCCCTCGACGGCGAACTCGAAATCGCCAGCGTCCACTGAGTACGCCGGCCGAAGCATGTGCCTGAGAGCGCCGCCCGGGAGCCAGCTCCCGGGCGTTTATCGTGAAAGCTACAATGTAACCCTCTGATCTGGCTCGAGACCGTCGCTTCAAGCGAGCGTCCGAAGGTTGATTCCGTTAACCATGCCTGTAAACCATATGCACACTTGCTCGTCCCATTTCGAGACCGTCGCCGCTACTTGCCGGCCCCTGTCGGGGAATGGCCGTGCGGGCGCCCCCCCTCATGCGTGAGCTTCGTCCGACGACCGCACGGCGAGGAGCAGGGGAGTGAATTCATGCTCTGTCGAGGTTGGGGTCGCGCCGATGGCGCGCAACTGACGCGTGCCGATGGCGCGCAACTGACGCGTGCCGATGGCGCGCAACTGACGCGTGCCGATGGCGCGCAACTGACGCGTGCCGGTGGTGCGCGATTGATGGCCGTGCTCGTCGCAGCCGTGATGGCCGTGTTCTGGATGCCGACGCTGGAGGCGCGGGCAGATACGCCCGAATACTGGAACAAGGAAACGTTCCGGACCTCCCGCCCGATCGTTGTCGCCGCGCTGTCCGACATCGATGACGAGGCAGCCCCCCGTCGCGCCACGCGCAAGAAGGCAAAGGCGCCGCGGTCCCTCGTTTACGATCGGTCCCCCGCGCCCCGGAAGTCCCGCAGGACCGCCGCCAGGCGTGGCGTACAGGTAGCAAGCCTCGGTCCAACCTACGTGCCGCAGGCGCGGCCGCAGCGCAGCATCGCCGGCGGCGGTGGTGTGCGGTGGGTGGCCAGCGCGGGCTGCCTGAACGGGTCGCTGCGGAGTGTCATCGCACAGGTCGCTTCCCAGTTCGGCTCCGTGACCGTCAATTCGACATGCCGCAGCCGTTCCCGCAATGCCCGCGTCGGTGGCGCGCGGCGCTCCATGCACCTGACTGGTGATGCCGCCGACTTCCGGGTGCACGGCAACTGGCGCGCCGCGTCGAGCTTCATCCGCAGCCTCGTCGGCGGCTTCAAGCACTATGGCGGCGGTCTCTTCCACATCGATACCGGTGCGCGACGCAGCTGGTAGGTGCGCGTGTGGGACAACGGCCGGGTGGGGCGCCTCAGAGCGTCCCGCCCGTCAGCAGCTTGGGGGGCAAGCCGGTGGTGCCGGCCGCCTCCCTGACCAGCATTTCCTTCACGCCCGGCAAGCGGTCGACCAGCCCGAGCCCAGCCGTACGGACCGCCCGCAGCGGCCGTGACGTGTTCGAGAAGAGCGCATTGAGCGCGCTGAACGCCATCGCCGCCTGCGTGCCGTCCGCCCGCCGCCATCGCTCGTAGCGCTCGAGTATCGTCACATCCCCCGCTTCGAGCCCGAGCCCCACGCCGTCCGCGAGCGCTTCGACGAGGGCTGCGACGTCCCGGAACCCCAGATTGACGCCCTGCCCGGCGATCGGATGCACGGCCCGCGCCGCATCCCCGATGAGCGCCAATCGCGACGCGACGAGCCCGCGCGCCAGATGTGTCGCGAGCGGCCATGAGGCCCTCGGGCCCTCGAGCGCCAGTTCCCCCCGTTGCCAGCCGGCGCGCAGCTGCACCTCGGCGAGGAACGCCACGTCGTCGAGCGCCAGGATGCGTGTCGCCTCGGCCTCGCATTCGGACCACGTGATGCACGTCCGCTTGGCCGGCAGCGGCAGCATCGCGAACGGCCCGCCCGGCAGGAAGTGCTGCACCGCCCGGCCGCCGTGCTCCTCCCCATGACTGACCACGGTGATGATGCCGCGCTGCCCGTAATGTCCCCCGACGATGGAGATGCCGGCCGCGTCCCGGAGCGTCGAGCGCGCGCCGTCGGCCGCCACCACGAGACGCCCCGCAATGCTGTCTCCGTTTCGGAGCCGGATCCGTCCGTAGCCCGGCGCCATGTCGAGGCCGGCAATGTCGCTGCCGGTCACGAGCGTCACGTCGGGCTCCGCGAGCACGGCGTCCACCAGCGCCGCCCGCAGCGTATCGGCCGGCAGGATCAGCATTTGCGGCTCGCCGTCGAGCGTGGTGTCGTAGGAGAGCGCCAGCGGCCTCATGAAGTCGCCGAGGTCGGAATCCGTGATGTCGATGCCACTCACCGGCTCGGCCTCGCTGGCCACGGCCGGCCAGACGCCGATCGCCTCGAGCAGCCGTCGCGAGCCCGCCGCAAGCGCGAAGGCGCGGGGGTCGGGCTTCATCGGATCGGGACCTGGAAGGCTCCGGTCGACCACGGCAACCGTGAGCCCCGTGTGGGACGCCCTGACGATGGCGAGCGCCAGCGCGAGGCCCGCGAAGCTGCCGCCGCCGATGGCGATGTCGAACACGCCGTTTGCCGGAGCCGTCATGTCGGAAACCGTCCTTGCCTGCCGGTACGCGGTCCCCGCATCGACCTCCGCCTTGACAGGAGGGGACGCGGGGCATTTTGTGCGGCGCATCTAATAGGGCGATTATGCCGTGCGCGCGAGGCGATGTGAAACGCCAAACCGGCGCAGGCTGAGCCCGCCGTCCGCCTCGATTCCGGATGCCCCGGGCCTCCGATGGCAATGGACGACGATGGAAAGGTCTGCGTGCGATGACGGGAACCGACAGTGGTCAGGCGCTCGGCGATCTTCTGGCGCTTCTCGATCTCGAGCGCCTCGAGGAGAACCTCTATCGCGGGCGTGGCCCGAGCGAGGGCTGGCAGCGCGTCTATGGTGGCCAGGTGCTGGGCCAGGCGCTCGTCGCAGCCGTCCGCACCGTGCCCGACAATCGCCTCGCCCACTCGGCGCACGCCTACTTCCTGCTCGCCGGCGACCCGAAGGCGCCGATCGTCTATGACGTCGAGCGCATCCGCGACGGCGGCAGCTTCACGACGCGCCGCGTGAAGGCCATCCAGCACGGCCGTGCGATCTTCGCCATGAGCGTCTCGTTTCATAAACCCGAGGCGAGCCTGGATCACGGCACTCCCATGCCTGACGTGCCGGCGCCCGAGGACTTGCCGACCGAGCGCGAACTGCTGACCCGCCTTATGCCGCACTTGCCCGAGAACATGCGCTCATACTGGGAGCGCGAGCGTCCCATCGAGGTGCGCTTCGTCGACCCCTCGCGCTACTTCGAGCGGAAACCCCGCGAGCCCGTCCAAAGCGTCTGGATGCGCGCCAACGGCCGCCTGCCGGACAGCCCGGCCCTGCACCAGTGTGCGCTCGCCTACGCCTCCGACTTCACCCTCCTCGACACCGCCCTGATCGCCCATGGCCGGATGGCCTTCGACACCGATATGCAGCTTGCGAGCCTCGACCACGCCATGTGGTTCCACCGGCCCTTCCGCGCCGACGAGTGGCTGCTCTACGTGCAGGACAGCCCCAGCGCTCACGGCGCGCGTGGGTTGTGCCGGGGTAGCGTCTACACGCGGACGGGTGTGCTCGTGGCCTCCGTCGCTCAGGAAGGGCTCATGCGCCAGCGGGCGACGTCGTTCAGCGTAAGCTGACCCGCCTACGCGCCGGCAAGCGCCTCCGGTCGCCAGTTGCGTAGCCCTGATGCATGATCATTCGTGGAGGCCTCGCAGCGCCGCGAGAGCTCTGCGCACTTTTCAGGCAGTAATTGTGGCAACTTCGCGTGGGACGCATGAAAAGTAGGCAGCATGCTAGGTTGCCTTGCAGGTGTATTTGAAAAAAGCGTTCCAGGACAATAGATTAACATCTTCTTTCCAGTTGGCACAGGATTTGACTCTCTTCCCTCGCCTGCCATGCGGCGGGCAGGAGGCGCAGTGGCGTCTTCGAGGGGGTTATTTGCGGCGAATGAGGTCAAGCCATGAAACTGATCACGGCGATCATAAAGCCCTTCAAGCTCGAGGAGGTCCGCGCGGCGCTCACGGACCTGGGTCTCCAGGGCATGACGGTCACCGAGGTGAAGGGATACGGGCGCCAGAAGGGACACACCGAGATTTACCGCGGCGCTGAGTACGCGGTGAACTTCCTGCCCAAGATCAAGATCGAGGTGGTCGTCGCGGACACGGAGGCCGACAAGGCCGCCGACGCCATCGCTTCGGCCGCGAAGACGGGCCAGATCGGCGACGGCAAGATCTTCGTCTCGTCGATCGAGCACAGCGTCCGCATCCGCACGGGCGAGACCGACGACAACGCGCTCTGACGGGCGCGTCTCTGACTTCGCAAATCCGCACAACACGGGGAAGATCGAAAGATGAAGAGAGTTCTCACGCGCCTCGGTATGCCGCTTGCGGCTGCTGCGATCGCGATCGCGGCGACGGCGCTACCGGCTCTTGCTGCCGGCCCGGTCCCCAACAAGGGTGACACCACGTTCGTGATGATGGCCACGATCCTGGTCCTGCTGATGACGCTGCCGGGCCTCGCCCTGTTCTACGGCGGCCTCGTTCGCTCGAAGAACATGCTGTCCGTTCTCATGCAGGTCTTCGCCATCTCGTGCATGGTGATGATCGTCTGGTGCGTCTATGGCTACAGCCTGGCGTTCACCAACGGCGGCGCGCTCAACGCCTGGGTCGGCGGCCTCGACAAGATGTTCCTCAAGGGCGTCACGGCCGAGAGCACGGCGGCGACCTTCTCCAACGGCGTCGTTATCCCCGAGTATGTCTACATCTGCTTCCAGATGACGTTCGCGGCCATCACCCCGGCCCTCATCGTCGGCGCTTTCGCCGAGCGCGTGAAGTTCGGCGCCCTGATGCTGTTCAGCCTGCTATGGGTGACCTTCATCTACTTCCCGATGGCCCACATGGTCTGGTACTGGGCGGGCCCCGACGCCATCGGCGATGCGGCCAAGGCGGCGGCAGCGGCGACTGGTCCGGCCAAGGCTGCGGCCGACGCGGCTCTGGCAGCCGTACAGGCTGATGCAGGCATGCTCTTCTCGTGGGGCGCTCTCGACTTTGCGGGCGGCACGGTGGTCCACATCAACGCGGGTATCGCCGGCCTCGTCGGCGCGCTCGTCATCGGTCGTCGCGTCGGCTACCGCCGCGAACAGATGGCGCCGCACTCCCTCACCATGACGCTGATCGGCGCGTCGTTGCTCTGGGTCGGCTGGTTCGGCTTCAACGCCGGCTCCAACCTCGAGGCCAACGGCACCGCGGCACTCGCGATGATCAACACCTTCGTCGCGACGGCAGCAGCAGCCCTAGCCTGGATGCTCGCTGAGTGGATGGAGAAGGGCAAGCCGTCGCTGCTTGGTCTCGTCTCCGGCGCCATTGCAGGTCTCGTTGCCGTGACGCCGGCAGCCGGCTTCGCGGGTCCGATGGGGTCGATCGTGCTCGGCCTCGTGGCGGGTATCGTCTGCTTCATCTTCTGCACGGGCATCAAGAACGCCCTCGGCTACGATGACAGCCTCGACGTGTTCGGCATCCACGGCGTCGGCGGCATCGTCGGCGCTCTCGGAACGGCGATCGTCGCCTCTCCGGACTTCGGTGGCGCCGGCATCCTCGACTACGCGGCGAAGCCGGGTGAGGCGGTTGCAGGGGCCTACGACATGGTGGCGCAGTTGATCACCCAGTCGAAGGCCGTCGGCTTCACCATCCTGTTCTCCGGCATCGGCTCGCTCGTGCTCTTCAAGCTGGTCGACATCATCGTCGGCCTCCGCCCCGAGGAGCAGGCCGAGCGCGAAGGCCTCGACATCACCCAGCACGGCGAGCGCGCCTACAACACCTGAGCGCGGCTCCCGTCGACACATCTCGCAGCCCCGCGATCGTCTCCCGCGGGGCTGCAAAGAAAGAGGCGAGGACAGCCACCGTCCTCGCCTCTTGTTTTTTTGTGAGCGCGGCAGGAAGTGGCGACGGCGATCGCTGTCGGTCGAGACCTCAGCCGGTGCCGCGCTTCCTCGAGCCGCCGAGCATCAGCACCAGCGGGATCGCGATCATGGACGCCACCGTGTACATCACGAAGGCGTTCATGTAGCCGATCATCGCCGCCTGCCGGTTGATCTCCTTGGCCAGCCGCGCGATGCCGCCGGTCGTCTCCATCGTCCATCCGCCCATGCTGTCCGGCAGAGACATCGTCTTGTTGTAGGGCGTGACGCCCTCGACCATGCGGCTGTAGTTGGCAGACGTCGTCCGGAGCACCTGCGTCACCGAGATCGAGATGAAGAAACTTGATCCGATCGAGCGCATGAGATGCATGACGGCGATGCCTTCGGCCCGGAGCGTGTGGTCGAGCGTGCTGAAGGCCGTGGTGACGATCGGCGTCCAGATCAGCCCGACCGCCATCCCCTGCAGCCATGCGTTGGCGCAGAGCGGCATTAGCGGCGCGTCGAGGCTGAGGTGCATCAGCCAGAACCCCGAGATGATCTGCAACCCGAACCCCGTGACCATGCCGACGCGCGGGTCGAGCCGCTGCGCGAAGATCGACATGAACGATCCCATCATCACCCCGGCCCCGCGCCAGCTGACCACGGTGCCGATCAGGCCGTCCGGAAACCCGAGCTGGTTCTGCATCAGCGGCGGCAGCAGCACCATCGGCGTGAAGTTGAGCATGCCGAAGATGCTGATCAGGAAGATGCCGATCACGTAGTTGCGGTCGAACAGCAGCCGCGGGCTGAGATAGGGCCGGTTCGCCGTCGCGCTATGGACGATGAAGACGTAGAGCGCCAGCGCGGCCATCGCCACCCAGATGATGATCTCGGTCGATTCGAACCAGTCGAGCCGCTGCCCCCGTGACAGCGCGAACTGCCCGGCCGCAATCGCGATCGAGAGCGACAGGAAGCCGACCCAGTCGAGTGACAGCGAGCGGTTTCGCGCTTCTTCCGGCAATGCGAAACGGGCCGCGATGGTGGCACCGAGCGCCACCGGCACGATCATGAAGAACCCCCACCGCCAGCCGACGGTTTCCGCGAGATAGCCAGCGAACACCGGCCCGATGATCGGCCCGATGGTGTTTGTCGTCCCGAAGATCGAGATCACCACGCCGTGCTGGCGGCGCGGAAAGACGTCGAGCAGCACCGATTGCCCGAGCGGGAGCAGCGGCGCGCCGAACGCTCCCTGGACGAGCCGCCAGAGGACGAGGCTTTCCAGCGATTGCGAGAGCCCGCACATGGCCGTCGCCGCCGTGAACCCGGCCAACGCGACGAACTGCACGTTGCCGCGGCCGTAGCGGCCGACGAGCCAGCCCGTCATGGGCATGCAGACGGCCGTAGCGAGAATGTAGAACGTGACGGCCCAGCTGACCTCGTCCTGCGTCGCCGAGAGAGCCCCCTGCACCTGCGGCAGGACGGCTGCCACCGAAAACGTCGCGGCGTTGAACGACGCCGACGCGACCACCACCGTGACGAGCACCAGCATGCGCTTGGCCACAGGCAGCTGCAGGACCGGCTGGTCTTGTTCGGGGCTCACGTCTGGGGGACCTGCACGTCAGGTGACGATGATGCGCGCCTCTTGACCGGACCTTGTCGCGCGGACCCAGACCATAGGCCTCATCCCGGGATCACGGCAACCATCTGTCATCGTTTCGACGCACAATGAGCGGGGATCGGGCAATTGCCATCTCCACAGGGCTGCGCCGACGCTGTAGGCTCGCGGCGATCCGCCAGCCCGGGACCAATACGGGCGGCATCGTCCGTGTCATGGGAGGACCAGCATGTCGGTTTCGAAGAGCCTCACGCGCCGTGGCGCGCTCGCCGGCGGCCTTGCGGTGGGAGCGGTGTCGGTCGTCCCGACGCGCTTCGCGATCGCCCAGCCGAAGCCCTTGAAGGTCGGACTGATGCTGCCCTATTCGGGCACCTTCGCGAAACTCGGCGAGAACATCACATCCGCCGTCGAGATGCTGATCGCGGAGAAGGGGGGCAAGCTCGGCGGCCGTGTCGTCGAGATCGTGAAGCTCGACGATGAATCGAAGCCCGAGAAGGGTCCCCAGAACGCCGAGCGTCTGGTCAAGCGCGACGCCGTCGACGTGCTGATCGGGACGGTCCATTCGGGCGTGCAGATGGGTATCCACAAGGTGGTGCGCGAAACAGGCACCCTCACCATCATTCCGAACGCGGGCGCCAACTCCGTCACGCGCGAACTCTGCGCGAAGAACGTCTTCCGCACGTCGTTCTCGAACTGGCAGCCGGCGCACGGCATGGGCCTCGCGCTCGGCAAGCGCGGCGTCAGGAAGGCCGCCTGGATCACCTGGGACTACGCGGCCGGCAAAGAGGCTGGCGACGGCTTCCGCGAGGGCCTCGAGAAGCACGGCGGCAAGGTAGTCCAGAGCCTGACGCTGAAGTTCCCCGAAACCAACTTCCAGCCGCTTCTGGCCCAGATCCCGGGCCTCGATGTCGAGGTGGTCGGTTCGTTCTTCGCTGGCGGCGGCGCGGTGCAGTTCGTGAAGGAATACAAGGCAGCCGGCCTCAAGGTGCCGCTCTGCGGCTCGGGCTTCCTGACCGAGGGCACGCTGGCCGCCCAGGGCGATGCGGCCGACGGTATCGAGACCGCGCTCCACTACGCCGACGGCCTCGACAATGCGCGCAACCTCGCGTTCCGCAAGGCCTTCAAGGAGAAAGCCGGCCGCGACGCCGACGTCTACGCCGTCCAGGGCTATGACGCCGCCCAGCTGCTCGCGATCGGCCTCGAGGCGGTCAAGGGCAACGTCGAGGACGAGGCGAACCTCTACAAGGCGATGCGTGGGGCCCGGATCGAAAGCCCGCGCGGCCCCATGACCATCTCGTCGTCGCAGGAGGTCGTGCACAACATCTACCTGCGCCGGGTGACGAACGGTGAGAACAAGGTCGTCGGCATCGCCGCCGAGGCGCTCGCCGATCCAGGCACCGGCTGCAAGCTTTGATGTGATGCCGGCCGCGCGACGGCCAGCGGCTGGAGGAAAGTGGGGGAATGACGGAGCGGGACGCGGTGTCGACGAAAGGGCGAGGCGTCTCGTCTCCGAAAGCCGAAGGCCCGCGCGCCGTCCCCGGTTGCCGCGCATGATGGCGCAACTGCTGAACGGCCTGCAGTACGGCCTTCTGCTCTTTCTCGTCTCGAGCGGCCTCACGCTGATCTTCGGCGTCATGGGCATCATCAATCTGGCCCACGGCTCGCTGTTCATGATCGGCGCCTACGTGGCGTTCCTCGTCTCCAAGGCGACCGGCACCCTCTGGCTCGCACTCCCCGTCGGCGTGCTCGGCGGCGCGGCGCTCGGCGCGCTGCTCGAGTGGACGCTTTTTCGTCACTTCGCAAAGCGCGAGCACCTCGACCAGGTGATGCTGACCTTCGCCCTGATCCTGCTCGCGGAGGAATTGCGCTGGGTTGTCGCCGGCAGCGACTTTCATTCCGTCCCGATCCCGGCGATCCTCGATTTCTCGGTGCCGGTGACGTCCGGGTTCTCTTATTCCGCCTATCGCTTCGCGGTCATCGCCATCTGCCTCGTGCTGGCCCTGGCGCTGTTCTGGTGGATTGAGCGCACGCGCTTCGGCGCCGTCGTCCGCGCCTCCGCCGAGAACCCCGAGATGGTCGATGTGCTGGGGCTCGACGCCCGCCGCGTCCACCTCGTCGTGTTCGCCGCCGGCACCGCGCTCGCCGTGGTGGCGGGCGTTCTCGCCGCCCCGCTGACGTCGGTCTATCCGGGCATGGGCGACAGCCTGCTCATCATCTCGTTCGTCGTCGTGGTCATCGGCGGCCTCGGCTCCATCTCAGGCGCCTTCTGGGCGGCGCTGCTGATCGGCCTCGTCGATACCTTCGGCAAGGCCTATGGCCCGAGCTTCCAGGGAACGGGCGCGCTCGGCACCCTGCTGGCGGCGCTCTCCGGCTCGAGCGTTTACTTGCTGATGATCGCCGTGCTGCTCTGGCGGCCGACCGGCCTCTTCGGACAGCGCCCATGATCGGCCCGGTACGCATGCTGCCGAAGACGTGGACGGGCTGGGCGCTGATCTGGCTCGGCTTCGCGGCCCTCGCCGTGGTGCCGTTCTTCGCCACGCCGTTCTACGTCGGTCTCTGCACGACGGCGATGATCGCCGCCATGCTGGCGCTGAGCCTGCAGCTTCTGGTCGGCGCGACGGGCCTCGTCAGCCTCGGCCACGGCGCGTTCTACGGGCTCGCCGCTTATACCGTCTACCTGCTGTCCCCCGAGGGTGACGCCAAGCCCATCTGGCTGACGTTGCCGCTCGCCATGCTCGCAGCCGGCATGGCGGCGTTCCTGATCGGCGCGATCTCGCTGCGCACCAGGGGCTTCTTCTTCCTGATGGTGACGCTCGCGTTCGGGCAGCTCGTCTACGTGATCTTCCACGACACCAAGCTCGGTGGCGGCACCGACGGCGCCTATCTCGTGAAGCCACTGATCTCGGCCTTCGGCCTGACCACGGATGTGACGTCGTTGCCCCGGAGCCGCCGCGCCTGGCCCGCCTATTACGTGGCGCTCGTGCAGCTCGTCGCCATGTTCGCGATCCTCGTGCTTCTGCTGCGCTCCATGCTCGGCCGCGTCCTGGAGGGCATTCGCGTCAACGAGGCGCGCATGCAGGCGCTGGGCTTCGACACCTATCGCTACAAGCTCGCGGCCTTCACCATCGCCGGCGCGCTCGCCGGGGCGGCGGGCCACATGTGGGCCATGCAATCGGGCTTCGTGAACCCGGAGCTTGTCGGCTGGCATCGCTCGGCCGAGGCGCTGCTGCACATTTTGCTAGGCGGCATCGGAACTCTGGCCGGTCCCATCGTCGGCGCCTTCGCGTTCGTCTTCCTCGACGACCTCGCGCAACAGGTGACGGAGCGGAAACTGCTCGTCGAGGGGATGGTCATTCTGCTCGCCGTCCTGCTGCTGCGAAACGGCATCACGGGGCTGAGGTGGCTTCCCAACCTCCCTGATAGGGATCCCCATGCGAGCCACGACCCCCGCGATGGCGTGGTGCAGCAGAGCAGAGAGCCCGAGAATGACTGACACGCGGTCCGCCCGCCCCCTTCTCGAAACCGTCGCGCTCTCGAAATCCTTCGGCGGTCTCACCGCTGTCCGCGACGTCTCGCTCTCGCTCGCACGCGCCGAACTCCACGCCGTGATCGGCCCGAACGGCGCCGGCAAGTCGACCCTGGTCAACCTCCTCGCGGGCGCCGTGGCGCCGACCTCGGGCCGCATCCTGCTCGATGGGCGAGACGTGACCCGCGAGCCCCAGCACCGGCGCATCCATCTGGGGCTCGCCCGCTCCTTCCAGCGCACCAACATTTTCCCGGCCCTGACCGTGCTCGAAAACGTCCGCCTCGCGGCGCAGGCCGTGGCGCTGCCGGCGCGCCGTCTCCTCGCCTCGCCCGACGCCGAGACCGGGCTGATCGAGCGCGCCAAAGCGGCGCTGGAGCGCGCCGGTCTGCCCTATGGCCAGGGCCGCATCGCCGGAACCTTGGCCCACGGCCAGCAGCGCCAGCTCGAGATCGCCATGGCGCTTGCAGCCGACCCGAAGGTGCTGCTGCTCGACGAGCCGCTCGCCGGCATGGGCCCCGAGGAGAGCGAACGCATTGCAGCTCTGCTGAAGTCGCTCGCGGCCGAGCACGCGGTCCTCCTGATCGAGCACGACATGGACGTCGTGTTCGCCGTCGCCGACCGGATCACCGTGCTGGTCGAGGGCGCCGTCATCGCCACCGGCCATCCGGCCGAGGTACGCGCGAGCCCGGCGGTCCAGTCGGCCTACCTCGGGGGGCACGCATGAGCCCGCCGCTGATCGACGTCCGCGACCTCCACGTCTATTACGGCGCGAGCCACGTCCTGCGCGGCCTCTCGCTCCACGTCGCACCGGGCGAGACCGTGGGCCTCATGGGCCGCAACGGCATGGGGAAGTCGACGCTCATTCGCACCATCATGGGCCTCGTCCGTCCGCGCGCGGGTGAGATCAATGTCGATGGCCGCCCGATGACCGGCCGCCCCACGTTCGAGATCGCGCGGCGCGGCATCGCCTACGTGCCGGAGGGGCGCGGCGTCCTCGCCTCGCTCACCGTGTTGGAGAACCTCGAGATCGCGGCCCGCCCCGGCCTCGATGGCGCGCGGGCCTGGGATCTGCCCCGCGTGCTCGAGTTGTTCCCCCGTCTCGGCCAGCGCCGTGACAACCGGGGTAACCAGCTCTCCGGCGGCGAACAGCAGATGCTGGCCATCGCGCGCGCCCTCCTGACCAATCCGCGCCTCCTGATCCTCGACGAGGCGACCGAGGGATTGGCGCCGCTGATCCGTGACGAGATCTGGCGCACCATCCGGCTCGTTCGCGAGGCCGGCATCGCAACGCTCGTCGTCGACAAGACCGTCCACGAGGTGACCGCGGTCGCCGATCGCGTCGTCGTCCTCGTGAAGGGCGAGATGGCCTTCGAAGGCCCGCCCGAAGCCCTCACGGCAGATCCGGATCTCATGCACCGCCATCTCGGGGTCTAGGACGCTGCCATGCCGCTGACCGACATCCACGGCGTGTCGATCGAAACCCGGATCATTCCCGGTGCGGCCGGTCGTCCGTGGCTGGTGTTCCTGCACGAGGGGCTCGGCTGCGTCGCTCTCTGGCGTGATTTCCCTGACAAGGTCGCCCGCCGTCTCGGCTGCCCGGCGTTCGTCTATTCCCGCCGCGGCTACGGCCGGTCCGCTCCACTCGCCGGCCCCCGCCAGCCGGACTTCATGCACCGTGAAGCGCTCGACGTCCTGCCAGCCCTTCTCGATCGCTTCGCCATCGAGCGCCCCATCCTGATCGGCCATTCGGACGGTGCCTCGATCGCCCTCGTGTTCGCGGCGGAGCATCCGGACCGCACGGCCGGCGCCGTGCTGATGGCGCCGCACGTCTTCGTCGAGACGGTGTCGCAGGCGAGCATCGCCCGCATCACGGAGGCCTACGAGGCGACCGACCTCCGCGAACGCCTCGCCCGCCACCACGACCATGTGGACGACGCGTTCCTCGGCTGGTCGCGGATCTGGCTGGAGCCGCGCTTTCGCACCTGGTCACTCGGGCCCGAGTGCAGCCGGCTCGCCGTGCCGACGCTCCTCATACAAGGCGAGGACGACGAGTACGGCACCCTCGCCCAACTCGACGCCATCGAGGCCGCGGCCCCGGTGCACCCCCGGCGGCTGGTGCTGCGCCGCTGCGGCCATTCCCCCCATCGCGATCACGAGGCGACGGTCATCGACGCCATCGCGGGGTTCGCGTCCGATCTCGCGCCGCAGCCCCCGGCTTGACCCCACCCCCCGGTGGACGCACCCTTGTCGTCCGCCATCCGAGGGTCTAGGACTCGTCGCCGAGACAAGTCCGGACAAGTCGAGCTGCCGGTATGCGTTCGGCGCACCGAAGCAGCCTGTTTTCACGGGAGCAGTCCTTGAGCGAGAGCGACAATATCGTTGCCGAGACGGCCGCACGCATCTTTGCCGATCTGGCCGATCCGCAAACCGTCAACGCGGCCAAGGACGCGGCCTGGAAGGCTCCGCTCTGGCAGGCGCTCGAGGAGAACGGCCTGACCCTCGCGTGGGTGCCGGACGATCTGGGCGGCGCGGGTGCAGCAATCGCCGACGGCTTCGAAGTCATCCTGGCGGCCGGCCGTTACGCCGCGCCGGTGCCGATCGCCGAGACGCTGCTTGCCGGCTGGCTCCTCTCGACGGCGAAGCTCGCCTCGCCGGCCGGCATGATGGTGCCCTTGCCCATGCGCCCCCGCGACACCTTCACGATGAAGGCCGACGGCTCGATCTCCGGCCGCGCGCGCGGCGTCCCCTTTGCCCGTGACGCCGCCCATTTCGCGGTCCTCGCCGAGGGGAAGAACGGCGCGGTCGTCGCTCTGGTCGCGGCCGCGTCAGCCCGCCTCTCGGAGATGCGCGGCATTGCCGGCGATACGATCTACGAGGTCGCTCTTGAAAACGCCCGCCCCGTCGGCTCGGCAGCGGCGACCGGCATCGGCAAGGAAGCGCTGATGGTGATGGGCGCGACCGTCCGCAGCCTCGCGACGGCCGGCGCGCTGGAGGCGATCCTCGCGCTGTCGGTGAAGTATTCGGGCGAGCGCGTCGCCTTCGAGAAGACCATCAGCAAGTTCCAGGCGGTGCAGCACAACCTCGCGCGCCTTGCGGGCGAGAGCGCGGCGGCGACGACGGCCGCCACCTCTGCCGCCGACGCCATTGCCAACGCCCAGAGCCTCGCCGCCCCCGGCATCTACCTCGAAGCCGCCGCCGCCCGCATCCGCTCCGCCGAAGCGGCGACCGAAGGGGCCGCGATCGCGCATCAGGTGCACGGCGCCATCGGTTACACGAAGGAGCACATCCTTCACCGCTACACCCGCGCGCTGCTCACGTGGCGTGATGATTTCGGCAACGAAAGCCAATGGGCCGTCGACCTCGGCAACCGCGTGGCGGCCGCCGGCGCCGACGAACTCTGGCCCCTCGTCGCCTCGCGCTGAACCGAGTTCGTCCCCTCTCCCCATCGGCTGCGCTTCGATGGGGAGAGGGTCAGGGTGAGGGGCGGCCACCGGCTCCGAACCTGAGATGATCCAAAGGCTCACCCCCGCAAGTCCCGCGGGACCGCCGCCCCTCACCCCGACCCTCTCCCCGTGCAAGTGCAGAGCGCGGCGAGAGGGAGAAGCCGAGACCGCCCATGACAACCGCCCTGAACTTCGATCCGATCCGCCTCCCCAAGGTCTGCGAGGACCTGCGCAAGGAAGTGCGCTCCTTCGTCAAGCAGGAGATCGCCGCCGGCACCTGGGATCCGAACGCCGTCGGTCGCGACGAGGCCTTCAACTACGAGTTCGCGAGGAAGGTCGGCGAGAAGGGCTGGATCGGCCTGACGTGGCCGAAGAAGTACGGCGGCCACGAGCGCACCTTCCTCGAACGCTACGTCGTGACCGAGGAGTTCCGCGTCGCCAACGCCCCGACGCGGGTGTTCTTCACGGCCGACCGCCAGTCCGGCCCGACGCTCCTCAAGTACGCCAACGAAGACATCAAGATGGACATCCTGCCGCGCATCTGTCGCGGCGAGTGCTGCTTCGGCATCGGCATGAGCGAGCCCGGCTCGGGCTCCGACCTGTTCGCAGCCAAGACGAAGGCGACCAAGGTCGACGGCGGCTACTTGATCAACGGCTCGAAGATCTGGACGTCCAACGCCCACCGCGCCGACTACCTGATCGCCATTTTCCGCACGTCCGCCCCTACGAAGGAAAACCGCCGTCACGGCCTGACGTCCTTCCTTGTCGACATGAAGAACACCAAGGGTATCTCCTGCAACCCGATCATCCAGCTCTCGGGCTTGCATGAGTTCAACGAGGTCGTCTTCGAGGACGCCTTCATGCCCGACAGCCACCTGCTCGGGGAGATCGACGGCGCCTGGAAGCAGGCGACCAGCGAACTCGCCTACGAGAGGAGCGGTCCCGAGCGCTTCCTCGAGACCTTCCAGGTGATGATCGAACTCGTCCGCGTTCTCGGCGAGAAGCCGGACCTGCGCGCCGCCGAGGGCCTGGGCCGTCTGGTCGCCCAGCTGCATACGCTGCGCCGCATGTCGGTCTCCGTGAACGGCATGCTGCAAGCGGGCAAGGAGCCGGTGGTCGAGGGCTCGGTCGTCAAGGACCTCGGCACGCTCTGGGAGCAGAAGCTGCCGCACAAGGTGCGCGAGATCGCGGCCTTCGCCGAGCCCGAGGACCTCGCCAACCGCGTCGCCTTCGAGGAGCAGCTCGCCTTCGCCACCACGATCGCGCCGAAGCTCACCATCCAGGGCGGCACCACCGAGGTGCTGCGTGGCATCATCGCGGCCGGTCTCGGCCTGAGGGGGCGCTGATCCCGATGCAGACGACGACTCACATCGGGGCTTTGTTGAGCCCCCGCAGCGTTGCCGTGATCGGCGCCGCGCCGGCCGGCCAGGGCCTGCGCGGCCGCATCCTGGAGACGATGCTCGCCCACCCCTACAAGGGCCGCATCTATCCGATCAGCCGCAGCCACGCCGAGGTGCAGGGCCTCAAGGCCTACGCATCGATCGCCGAATGCCCGGAGCGCGTCGACTGCGCCGTGTTGATCATTCCGGGCAAGTTCGTCGCCGAGGAACTGGCCCGCTGCGGAGAGGCCGGAGTCAAGGCGGCCATCATCCTGTCGTCGGGTTTCGCCGAGGAATCCGGCGAGACCGGCCGCGCCATGCAAGCCGAGATTGCGGCTGTCGCCCGCCGCTACGGCATGGCCGTGACGGGCCCCAACTGCGAGGGCCATGCCTCCACGGCCGAGAATTTCTGCCCGACGTTCTCCCCGACCGTCGCGCCCGGAGCCGGACCACTCGTTCCCGCCGGCGGCGGCCGTGGCCGCGTCGCGGTGATCGCCCAGTCGGGCGGCATGGGCTTCGCGTTCTACGACCGCGGCCGTCCGAAGGAGATGGCGTTCGACTACGTCGTGACGACCGGCAACGAAGCCTGCCTCGAGACCTTCGAGATCGTCGAGCACCTGATCGACGCCGGCAAGACCGACGCGTTCTGCCTGCTGATCGAGGACATCAAGTCCCCGGCGACCTTCAAGCGCGCCGCCGAGAAGGCGTTGCGCGCCGGCATCCCGCTGATCGTCAACAAGATCGGCAAGACCGACGCCGGTGCCCGCGCCGCAGCCTCCCACACGGCGGCTCTCGCCGGCTCCTACGCCTCGTTCCAGGCGCTGAGCCAGCGCTACGGCCTCATCGAGGGCACCCACACCGAGGAGATGGTCGACATCGCCCAGGGCTTCCTCGCCTGGAAGGGCCGTATGCCGGCCGGCCGCCGCATCGGCATCTGCACGGGCTCGGGCGGCGGCGGCGGCTGGATGGCGGACGCGTGCATGGGCGCCGGCCTCGAAGTGCCGACCCTCGACGCCGCGACCCGCGCCCGCATCGATCCGCTGCTCCCGCCCTACGGCACCTCGCAGAACCCGGTCGACGGCACGGCGCAAGCGATCCGCCAGCTCGGCTATGCGGGCATGGCGAGCCACGTGGCGTCCTCGCCGGTGATCGACGCGGTCGTCTGCGTGATGAGCGCGCGCAGCGCCCACACTCTCGAGCAGGAGGTCGACAAGCTCGCCGAGCTGAAGGCGGCGTCGACGAAGCCGATCATGATGTGGAGCTACACGCTCCCGGCTCAGCGGTCGGTCGAGATCGTGACCGGCGCCGGCTTCCCGTTTTTCACCAACATGCAGAGCTGCGTCTCGACCTTGCGCCACATGGCCGACTGGTCGGCCCATCGCGAGCGCTTCCTGAAGACGCCGGTCGTGCACACCGCCTCCGCGAACGCTCAGGAGCAGGCCTCGTCGCTGCTCGCGAAGGCGGGGCCGGTGCTGACGGAAGCGGCGGCGAAACCCGTGCTCGCGGCTTACGGCCTCGGCCTCGGTGGCGGCTCGCAGGAGCGCCTCGTTACGACGCGCGACGCAGCCCTCGACGCCGCCCGCGCCATCGCCGGCCCGGTAGCCCTGAAGGTCCAGTCGCCCGACATCCTCCACAAGACCGAGGCTGGCGCCGTAGCGCTGGGCCTCGCGACACCGGACACTGTCGCCGCCGCCTACGACCGCATTTTCGCGGCCGCCAGGGCCTACGCGCCCGACGCTCATGTGGAAGGTGTTCTCGTCCAGCCCATGGCCGCCAGGGGCCGCGAGGTCATTCTGGGCATCAATCGCGATCCCCACTTCGGTCCCATGCTCATGCTGGGCCTCGGCGGTATCCACGTCGAGGTCTTGAAGGACGTGGTGTTCTCGCCGGTGCCGATCTCGCCGCCCGACGCCGAGGCCATGATCGCGCGCCTCAAGGGCGCGGCATTGCTCGGTCCTGTCCGCGGTCAGCCCGCAGCCGACCGCGCGGCCCTCGTCGACATGATCGTGAAGCTGTCGCAACTCGCCGCCGACCACGCCGATACCATCGCCGAGATCGACCTCAACCCGGTCATCGTTCACGCCGAGGGCCAGGGCGCGACCATCGCCGACGCCCTCATCGTGAAGGTGACGACCTGAGGCATGCTCGTCCCCTCTCCCCATTCCTGCACTGCAATGGGGAGAGGGTTAGGGTGAGGGGCAGCAGCTTGCTTCCCACCCCAATTGATCCACCCGCGTGGCAATCCTGAAGCCCGCATCGTTTTGCAGCCCCTCACCCCGACCCTTTCCCCGCACGCGCCGAGCGCTCAGGGGCGGGGCGAAAAAGGAGAGACACATGACCCAGTTCACCGATATCGCCGTCACGACCGAGGGCCACGTCGGCATCGTCGAGATCCGCCGCCCGCCGCACAACTTCTTCGACATGTCGCTGATCAAGCAGATCGCCGACGCGTTCGAGGGCTTCGACAAGGACATCAACGTCCGCGCGGGCGTGCTCTGCGCCGAGGGCAAGGCCTTCTGCGCCGGCGCCAACTTCGGTGACGGCTCCAAGCTCGACAAGGACGGCAACCGCCCGAACGAGAACCAGATGGGCGGCCACCTCTATCAGGAAGCCGTCCGCCTGTTCCGCACGAAGAAGCCCATCGTCGGCGCCATACAGGGCCCGGCCATCGGCGGCGGTCTCGGCCTCGCGCTGGTGCCGGATTTCCGCGTCACCTGCTCCGAAGGTCGCTTCTCCGCGAACTTCACCCGCCTAGGCTTCCATCCGGGCTTCGGCCTGACGCACACGCTGCCCCGCCTCATCGGACCGCAGCAGTCGGCGCTCATGATGTACACCGGCCGCCGTCTCAACGGCGAAGAGGCCGTGAAGATCGGCCTCGCCGACATGCTGGTGCCGCTCGCCGAGGTGCGTTCGGCCGCGATTGCGCTGGCCAAGGAGATCTCGGAAAGCGCGCCGCTCGCAGTGGTCGCAACACGCGCCACGCTACGCGCTGGCCTCGCCGACGCCATCAAGGCCCAGACTGACCACGAACTCGCGATTCAGAGCGAACTCCGCAAGTCCGAGGACTTCAAGGAAGGCGTCCGCTCGGTGGCCGAGCGCCGCGTCGCCAACTTCCAGGGCCGCTGAGCCGTAGCGGTCTCGCTCGCGATCGGGTGAGCGGGGCCGCGGGCCTGGCGCTGTAGCGGTACGACCGAGAGGACGCGTTCATGACATTCCAGATCCCCGACGACCCCGGCCTTCGCGACAAGGTGGCCATCGTTGCCGGCGGCGGCGCGGTCGGTGATGGCATCGGCAACGGCCGCGCGGCCTCGATCCTGCTCGCCAACGCCGGCACCCGCGTGCTCGTCGTCGACGCCGACCTCGCCCTCGCCGAGCGCACCGTCGCCATGATCCGCGAGGCTGGCGGCACCGCCGAGGCCCACAGCGGCGACCTGACGAAGCCCGCCGAATGCAAGCGCATGGTCGAGGCCGCCGTCGACCGCTGGGGTCGCCTCGACTTCCTCGACAACAACATCGGCATCTCCTCGAAAGGCACCGTCGTCGACGAGCCGCAGGAGACCTGGCAGCGCATGATGCAGGTCAACGTCGAGGTGATGTTCCTGACCGCGAAGCACGCCATCCCGGCCATGAAGCAGACGGCCGGCCGCGGCGCGATCGTCAACATCTCCTCGATCTCGGCGCTCCGCCCGCGCGGCCTCACGATCTACACGACCACCAAGGCCGCCGTGATCGGCCTCACCCAGGCGATGGCCGTGGATCACGGCCGTGACGGCATCCGCGTCAACTGCGTCGCCCCGGGCCCCGTCTACACGCCGATGGTCTACGCCCGCGGCAACGGCATGAGCGTCGAGGCCCGCGACGCCCGCCGCAAGGCCTCCACCCTCGGCGTCGAGGGCACCGGCTGGGACATAGGCCACGCCGTCCGCTTCCTGATGTCGGACCACGCCCGCTACATCACCGGCCAGGTGCTGGTCGTCGACGGCGGCGTCACCCTGCAGGCGCCCGAGCGCGAGAGCCGCAACGAATAGAACGGCAACAGCCGGAGGAGAACGCCATGGCCCGCCTGCCCTACCGCGAGAAAGCCGACCTGCCGGAGGACCAGCAGTCGCTGCTCGCCCGCGAGATCACGCTCTTCAAGTGCATGACCCACAGCCCCGGCGCCACGCGCGCCTTCCAGGGCCTCGGCGGCTACATCCGCCACAAGAGCCGCCTCGATCCGCGACTGCGCGAAATCGCCATCCTCGCGGTCGGCTGGATCACCCAGGCGCCCTACGAGTGGTCGCACCACGTCAAGATCGGCCAGGACTTCGGCGTCAGCGAGGACGACATCCGCGGCGTGATCGCGGCCTGCAAGGGCGAGGCGTCGAGCCTCGAGCCGGTCGCCCTCCTGATCGTGAAGGCAGCCGGCGAGATCACCAACGGCCTCGCCGTGACCGACGACACCTTCGCCGCGCTCCAGAAGCACTTCGACAACGAGTGCCTGACCGACCTCGTGATCACCATGGCGTTCTACAACGCCGTCGTCCGCTACCTCGGCTCGATGCGCATCGACGTGGAGCCCGACTATCAGCCCTATCTCGACAAGTTCCCGCTCGAGAAACCGATGTACTGAGGAGCCACCAATGCGCATGAAAGACAAGGTCGCCATCGTCATCGGCGCCGGCCAGGGCCCGGGCGAAGGCATGGGCAACGGCCGCGCCACGGCCATCCTCTTCGCCCGTGAGGGCGCCAGGGTGTTCTCCGTCGACCGTGATCTGGCCTCCGCCGAGGAAACGGCGGCGCTGATCCGCAAGGACGGCGGCGACGCGGCGGCCTTCCAGGCCGACGTGACGAAGGAAGCGACGCTAGCCGCCGCCGTTGCCGAATGCGTTCGCCGCTGGGGCCGGGTCGACGTGCTGCACTACAACGTCGGTGTGAGCCTTGCCGGCGGCGACAAGAACGTGCTCGAGATCACCGAGGCCGCCTTCGACAACGTCAGCGCCATCAATCTGCGCGGCTTCATCATGGCCGTGAAGCACACGCTTCCCGTGATGCAGAAGCAGAAGTCGGGCGTGATCCTCTCCATCTCGTCCGTGGCCGCATTGTCGAGCACCTACCCGACGGTCGCCTACAAGACGACGAAGATGGGCATGATCGCCTTCACCGAGCAGATCGCGCGCCAGAACGCCGAGGCCGGCATCCGCTGCAACATCATTCTGCCGGGCCTGATGGACACGCCCATGGCCGTCGACACCCGCGCCCGCGAGTGGGGGAAGACGCGCGAGGAGGTGGCCGCCGCCCGCGACGCCCGCGTTCCGCTGCGCCGCAAGATGGGCACCGCCTGGGATGTGGCGAATGCCTGTCTGTTTCTCGCCTCCGATGAAGCGAATTTCATTACCGGCGTGGCGCTTCCGGTCGACGGCGGCGCATCGTTGCGCGGCGGCGATTGACCGCCGGGCGGCTTCGCAGCGCAAACTCGCAATTGCAGCAATTTCGACCGGGTGAATCAGCATTTGATTCGCCCGGTTTTTTTGTGCTTAGGTAATCGGATCGAAAAGCGGAAAAATCCGCGTCGAAAATCCGTCTACGGCCATCAAGAGCCGGAAAATAGAATTTCAGGGAGGAACGCGATCGTGAAAACTTTCGTGATCGGCGCCGTTGCGGCTCTCGCCGTGACGGCCAGTGATGTTGCGCCCGCTTTTGCACAGAAGAGCGGCGGCGTTCTGCGCGTCTATCATCGGGACAATGCCCCGTCCGGATCCATTCTCGAGGAAGCCACCAATTCGGTGATCGAGCCCTTCATGGGCGTCTATAACAATCTCGTCGTGTTCGACCAGACGAAGCCCGTCAACAGCAATGAGACCATCGTTCCGGATCTCGCGACGAGTTGGTCGTGGGATGCGACGAACACGAAACTCACCTTCAAGCTGCGCGAAGGCGTGAAGTGGCACGACGGCAAGCCATTCTCGTCGGCGGACGTCAAATGCACGTTCGAACTGCTGCTCGGCACGGCCAGGGACAAGCTGCGCAAGAACCCGCGCAAGGTGTGGTTCGAGAATGTGAGCGGCGTCACGAGCAACGGCCCGAATGAGGTCACGGTCGAACTCAAGGCCCCGCAACCTGGCCTGCTGCAGCTTCTCGCCGCCGGATACACGCCCATGTACCCCTGCCATGTGAACGCCCAGCAGATGCGCACGGAGCCGGTCGGCACCGGCCCCTTCAAGTTCGCGGAATGGAAGCGCAACGAAAGCATGCGCTTCGTGAAGAACGCGGATTATTTCAAGAAGGGCAAGCCCTATCTCGACGGCATCGAGTGGCGCATCATTCCCAATCGATCGACCCGCATTCTGGCGTTCGCAGCCGGTGAGTTCGACTACACCTTCTCCGCCGATATCACGGTTCCCCTCGTCAAGGACGTCAAGGCGAAGGCGCCGGACGCAGTCTGCGAAATTCGTCCGACCAACGTGTCCACGAACCTCATCGTCAATCGCGACAAGCCGCCCTTCGACAATCCGAAGGTACGCCAGGCGATGGACATGGCGCTCGATCGTGACGCCTTCATCACCATCCTGAGCGAGGGCCGGAACAACAAGGGCGGCGCGCTGCTCCCGGCCCCGGAAGGTCAGTGGGGATTGACGATCGAGGAGCTGTCGCAGCTGCCCGGTTACGGTACGGGTGAGGCCGTCCGCAAGGCACAGGGCGAGGCGAAGAAGATCATGGAAAGCCTCGGCTACTCCGCCGAGAAGCCGCTGCAGGTGAAGGTGTCGACCCGCGACATCGCCATTTATCGCGATCCCGCCGTCATTCTGATTGACCAGCTCAAGGCCATTCACATTGCCGGCGAACTGGAGGTCGTCGATACCTCGATCTGGCACGCCAAGGTCGCGCGCAAGGATTATGCCGTCGGCCTCAACCTGACCGGCATCGGCGTCGACGATCCGGACGCCGGCCTGATCGAGAACTACACCTGCGCCTCCGAGCGGAACTACACGAAGTACTGCAATCCCGAAGTCGACAAGGCCATATTCGCCCAGTCCCGCGAGCTGGACGTTGCCAAGCGCAAGGCGATGGTAAAGGACATCCAGAAGCGACTGATCGCCGACGTCGCACGGCCCATCATCTTCTACGGCCGCAATTATTCATGCTGGCAGCCGCACGTGAAGGGGATCGTGCTGCACCAGAACTCGATCTACAATGGCGCCCGCTACGAGGACATCTGGCTTGATCGCTAGGGATTGCGCCATCGACGTCGCCCGGCGACGTCGATGGGCGGTTGATCCGGACAATCCGACCGGCTACGGTGCCTGCGAGATGTCTGGACATCTACCGCTCGCGCGGTGTGCCACAGGCGCAGCGCGGGGCGCGAAAAAGCCTTGGGGAGGAACTATGCGGAAGACAACCACGCTCGCCGTGGCTGCCGTCGGCGTTTTTGCTGCGGCGACACTGCCGGCCTTCGCTCAGAAGAGCGGCGGCATCCTGAAGGTTCAGCATCGCGACAATCCCGCGTCCCTCTCGGTTCACGAGGAGGCGACGGTGTCTGTGCAGATGCCGGCCATGCCGATTTTCAGCAACCTCGTTCTGTTCGACCAGCAGAAGAAATTGCAGTCGGTCGATTCCATCACGCCCGAACTCGCCAAGAGCTGGGCCTGGGACGACAGCAAGACGAAGCTGACGTTCAAGCTCGAAGAGGGCGTGAAGTGGCACGACGGCAAGCCGTTCACGGCGGCAGACGTCAAGTGCACGTTCGATCTGCTTCTCGGCAAGTCGAAGGATCGGTTGCGCAAGAATCCGCGCGCCATCTGGTACCGCAACGTGAAGGACGTGACGGTCAACGGCGACGCCGAAGTGACCTTCGTCCTCGAGAAGCCCCAGCCGTCGCTGCTGACCATGCTGGCCTCGGGCTATTCGCCGATCTATCCGTGCCACGTCAATGCCGCGACGATGCGCACGAAGCCCATCGGTACCGGTCCCTTCAAGTTCGTCGAGTTCAAGGGCAACGAGTCGATCACGCTCGCCAGGAACGAGAACTACTTCCGCAAGGGGCTGCCCTACCTCGACGGGATCGAGTTCAAGATCATCGCCAACCGCTCGACGCGCATGCTCTCCTTCGTCTCGAAGGATTTCGACATGACGTTCTCGAGTGACGTGACCATCCCGTTGCTCAAGGACGTCAAGTCCCAGGCGCCCGATGCCATCTGCGAGCTGCATCCGCAGTACGTGAGCCGGAACCTGATCGTGAACGAGAAGTCGCCGCCCTTCGACAATCCCAAGGTGCGTCGAGCCATGGCTCTGGCCATTGATCGGCAGGCGTTCATCGATATTCTGACCGAGGGACAGGGTTCCAAGGGCGGCGCCATGCTGCCGTCGCCGGAGGGCCAGTGGGGTATGCCAAAGGAGGTCATGGAGAAGATGACCGGCTACGGCCCCGACGTCGCCAAGAACCAGGCCGAAGCCCAGAAGATCATGACGGAACTCGGCTACTCGGCATCGAACACGCTCAAGACGAAGATCTCGACGCGCAACATCGCGATCTATCGCGACCCGGCCGTCATCCTGATCGACCAGCTCAAGAAGATCTTCATCGAGGCCGAACTCGAAGTGGTCGAGACGTCGCTCTGGCACGCCAAGGTCGCGCGTCGCGACTACACTGTCGGCATGAATCTGACGGGTGTCGGCGCCGATGATCCCGACGTCAACTTCGTCGAGAACTACAGCTGCAAGTCGGAGCGGAACTACACGCAGTACTGCAACCCCGAGGCGGAGAAGCTGATCGACCAGCAGTCGACCGAGGCCGACGTCAACAAGCGTCGCGAACTCGTCTGGAAAATCGAGGCGCTCCTCAACGAGGACGTGGCGCGTCCGATCATCTACCACGACAAGTCGAACCATTGCTGGCACCCCCATCTCAAGGGGTTCGTGACGCACCACAACGGCATCTACAGCAACTGGCGCTTTGAGAAGGTGTGGCTCGACAAGTAGCCCGCACGAACTGAACCGGGTGCGGGCGGCGTGACCCTCGGTTGCGCCGCCCGACCGCCCCAAAGTGTCCGGCCGGGACGCCATTCGCACGCCGGCAAGGACGTCATGCCGAAGGAGCAGGGGCCGAACCCCTGCCCGGGCGAGTAAGAGCCTTCCTGGGAGAGCGCGCGTTGGCCACCTACATCATTCGACGCTTCTTCTTGATGATTCTCACGTTGATCGGGATGTCGATCCTGATCTTCGTGATGCTGCGGCTCGTCCCGGGCAACATCAGCGACATCCTGTTCGACGCTGCCGGCATGGTGAACGAGGCCGACAAGGCCCGTCTCGAGGCTGAGCTGGGCCTCGATAAGCCCATCATCGTCCAGTACTGGACGTGGATCTCTGGCTTGATGACCGGCGATCTCGGCTACGCCTACGTCTCGGAGAAGCCGGCGCTGGACGAGATCCTGCCGCGCATTCCGGTCACGGCCAAGCTGGCGCTGCTCGCCCTCATCTTCTCGGTGCTGATCGGCGTCCCCCTCGGCGTCATTTCGGCGGTGAAGCAGGATTCGATCCTCGACTACTCCCTCCGCGTCTTCAGCCTGAGCGGCCTCTCGTTGCCCTCCTTCTGGCTGGCGCTCCTCATCCTGATGGCATTCGTCCACTATTTCGGCTGGATACCCATCTACACCGACAAGCCCGCGAGTATCTGGCACGAGATCGGTTTGCTGAGCATTCCGGCGCTCGCCGTGGGCTTCCGGGCTTCGGCTCTCATCATGCGCCTGACGCGGTCGTCGATGCTCGAGGTCCTGCGTCAGGACTACATCCGGACGGCGCGCGCCAAGGGCGCCTCCACGGCGTCGGTCAACTACAACCACGCGCTCCGGAACGCGGTGCTGCCGGTGATCACGATCATCGGCATCGAGGCGGCCTTCCTGATCGGTGGCCTGATCGTGACCGAGACGGTCTTCAACATTCCGGGCGTGGCCCGCTTCCTCGTCGAGGCGATCCGCTGGCGCGACTACCCGATCGTCCAGAACCTCGTCATGTTCATCGCGGTGGTCACGGTGGTGGTCAACTTCCTCGTCGACATGGCCTACGTGCTGCTCGATCCCCGCATCAAGTACGACGACTGAGCCGAGCCGGAGACTGGACCAAATGGCAACCGCCGATCATCAGGCCGAGCTGACGCGCGCTGGCGCGAACATCAACAGTTCCTGGAGCCGCTTTACCTACTACGTCCGGCGCTATCCGCTGGGAGCGGCGGGCGCGCTCATCGTCATCGCCTTTGTCGTGATCGCGATCTTCGCCCCCTTCTTCGCGACCCTCGATCCGACGACGACCAATGCGCGCACCTCGCTGGCGCCTCCGGGTGGACAGCACTTCCTCGGCGCCGACTTCATGGGGCGCGACATGTGGAGCCGCATCGTCTACGGCGCCCGCATCTCGCTCATGGTCGGGATCGGCTCGACGGTGCTCGGCTGCTTCTTCGGCGTCATCATCGGCCTGTTGTCCGGCTACTATGGTGGCTGGCTCGACCTGATCACGCAGCGCTTCATCGACATCATGCAGGCGCTTCCCCTGCTGGTCATGGCGCTGCTGATGGCAGCTTCGCTCGGGCCGTCTCTCGAGAACACGATCATTGCGATCTCGATCCCGATCATCCCGCACGTGGCGCGCGTCATCCGCTCCAATACGCTGGCACTGCGCGAGATGCCCTACGTCGAAGCGGCCAAGGCCGTCGGCATGAGCGAGACCAAGATCGCGTTCCGTCACGTGCTGCCGAACACCATCGCGCCGTTGATCGTGCTCGGCACGGCGCAGCTCGGCTCGGCCATCCTGACCGAGGCGTCGCTGTCGTTCCTCGGCCTCGGTGTGCCTGAGCCCCACCCGTCCTGGGGGCGGATGCTCTCCGAGTCGGCCGCCGAGTATGTGCGGACGGCGCCTTGGCTCGTGATCTTCCCGGGTATCGCCATCAGTCTTGCCGTCTTCGGCACCAACCTTCTTGGCGATGCGGTGCGCGACATCCTCGATCCTCGCCAACGCAGCTAGTACGCGGCCCTCACCCGCCCTCGCAATTCGTCTGGAGAATGCCCGGTGACATCGACCAATGCGGCCACGGCCCCGGCAGCCAACCCCAAAGCGGCGACGCCGGCCGAGGGCGCGCTGCTGACCGTCCAGGATCTGACGACCTACTTCTTCACCCGGCAAGGGCTGGTGAAGGCCGTCGACGGCGTTTCGTTCGAACTCCAGCGGGGCGAGACGCTGGCGATCGTCGGCGAGTCCGGCTGTGGCAAGAGCATTACGGCGCTCTCCCTGATGCGCCTCGTGCCCGATCCACCCGGCCGCATCCTCGACAAGTCCAGGATCGTGCTCGACGGCGTCGACGTGATGAAGCTCGACGAGTCGGCCATGCGCAAGGTGCGCGGCAACGACATCTCGATGATCTTCCAGGAGCCCATGACGTCGCTCAATCCGGTCATGACGGTGGGCGACCAGATTGCCGAGGTGCTTCTGCTGCATCAGGGCATGACGAAGGCGGAAGCCACCGCCAAGGCCGTCGACATGCTGCGGCTGGTGAAGATCCCGACGCCAGAGCAGCGCGTCCGCGAGTACCCCCACCAGCTGTCTGGCGGTATGCGTCAGCGCGTGATGATCGCCATCGCTGTCGCTTGCAATCCCAAGGTTCTGATCGCGGATGAACCGACGACCGCCCTCGACGTCACCATCCAGGCCCAGATCCTCGACCTGATCGTCGAGCTGCAAAAGAAGCTCGGCACCGCCGTCATCCTGATCACGCACGACCTCGGCGTCGTCGCCGAGGCCGCCCAGCGGGTCATCGTGATGTACGCGGGCCGCAAGGTCGAGGAGGCGTCCGTCGAGGACCTGTTCGGGGCCTCTCTCCATCCCTATACGCGAGGCCTGCTGGCCTCGATCCCCCGGCTCGATCTCATTCGCGGCGCCGAGGATACCTCGCCCGGTCGTCTCCAGGAGATCCCGGGCATTGTCCCCGCGCTCCACGATCTGCCGAAGGGATGTGCCTTCGCGCCGCGCTGCACCTATGCCGACGAGCGCTGCAAGGCCGAGTATCCGGCCTACGAAGAGAAGCGGCCCGGGCACTGGGCCGCCTGTTGGAAATCGGAAATCGTCGCCGGAGGAACGAATGGCTGAGCCGCGCGCGCAAGATCTGCCCATCGCACCCGCGGCCGGTGGAGCCTCGCTCTCGAACGGCACCGGGACCGGGCCGTCGCAGTCGGCGAACGGCAAGGCGTCCGCGATGGCGGCCGAGGCCGCCCCGGTGCTCGAGGTGCGCGATCTGAAGAAGCATTTTCCCGTCAAGAAGGGCCTGCTTCGCAAGACCGTGGGCCATGTTTATGCCGTCGACGGCGTCAGCTTCACGATCGGCCGCGGCGAGACCGTCGGCCTCGTCGGAGAGAGTGGTTGCGGCAAGACCACCGTGGGCCGCACGTTGCTGCGCTTGGTCGAGCCGACCAGCGGCCAGATCCTGCTCGACGGCAAGGACGTCACCAATCTCTCGAAGAACGAGTTCCGCCCCTACCGCCGCGAGATGCAGATCATCTTCCAGGATCCCTTCTCCTCGCTCGACCCGCGCATGACGGCTGGCCAGATCGTCTCCGAGCCTCTCGAGGTGCACGGCGAAGGCGACCGGTCGCAGCGACGCGAGCGGGTGGCCGAGCTGTTCCGCCGCGTCGGCCTCCGGCCGCAGCAGATGGACAACTTCCCGCATCAGTTCTCGGGTGGCCAGCGCCAGCGGATCGGCATCGCCCGCGCGCTCGCGCTCAATCCGAAGCTCATCATCGGCGACGAGCCGGTGTCGGCGCTCGACGTGTCGATCCAGGCGCAGGTCATCAACATCCTGATGGATCTGCAGAAGGAGCTGGGTCTCTCCTATCTGTTCATTTCGCACAACCTTGCCGTCGTCGAGCACATCTCGCATCGCATCGCGGTCATGTATCTCGGACGGATCGTCGAGTATGCGGACAAGAAGACCATCTTCACAGCCCCGCGCCATCCCTACACCGAGGCGCTGCTGTCGGCGGTTCCCGTTCCCGATCCTCGCGTCAAGCGCAAGAAGATCGTGCTCGATGGCGACGTGCCAAGTCCCGTGAAGCCGCCGTCGGGCTGCCATTTCCATACCCGCTGCCCGATCGCGGTGGCACGCTGCAAGGAAGAAAGTCCCGCTCTCGTCGAGAAGGCGCCAGGCCAGTTCGCTGCCTGCCACCTCCGCTGAGGCCACCGCCGGCAGGGCGCACGGCGCGTCTTATCCCCACCGGGCGCGGAGAGTGCTAGTCTCCGCGCCTTGAGCTCGCCGTCGCGGGCGCGATTGCGAGGCGTAGGTGGGGCATGCGGCTGCTCGTGTCAGTCCTGTTGCTATTGCTGTGCGGCGTCGCCGAGGCGGCCGCCCGACAGGTGGCGCTCGTCGTCGGAATCGCGCGTTACGAACGGCTTCCGCAGCTCCCCAATCCCGGCCGTGACGCGGCCGCCATCGCCGATCGCCTCCGCGATCAGGGTTTCGAGGTGATCGAGGCCTTCGATGCCGACCGCTTCGCGCTCGACCGCGCCCGCCGCCGCTTTCTCGCCGAGGCGCGCGGCGCCGATCTGGCGCTCTTCTATTTCGCCGGCCACGGCGTCCAGCTCTTCGACCGCAACGTGCTTCTCGTCCGCGACGCCGATCCGGCCTCGGCCGTCGCCATCGACGATCTCGGCCTCGACCTGACGGCCCTCATGACGGATCTGCGCGCGGCAGGCCCCGTCCGTACCGCGTTCCTGATCGACGCCTGCCGCGACAATCCCCTGTCCTTCGACGATACCGTCGCCCTGCTGAGGCGCATCGAACAGCGCGCCGGGACATCATTGCCCGGTGCTAGCGCGGCCCCGCCCACCGGCACGCGCGGACTGTCGGTCGTCGCTCTTCCCACGCGCGGCACCGGTGCCGCCGAGACGCTCGCCCTCTTCGCCGCCCAGCCCGGTCAGGTGTCGTTCGATGGCGACGGCCGCAACTCGTTCTTCGTCGAGGGCCTGCTCGAGGCGTTCGCGAAGGCCGATCGTCCGTTCGGCGAGGTCCTGCGCTCGGCGAGCGCCTACGTCCGAACCGTAACCAATGGCGCGCAGGTCCCCCAGTTGGTCAGCGACTGGACCTCCGACATCGTCCTTGGCCGGGCGACGGCAGCCGTCGTCCGCTATCTCGGTGTCTCGCGTGCAACGGGAGACGCGCCGCTCTCCGCCGAAGAAGTCCGCATCGTCGGCGAGGCGAAGCGTTCCCAGAAAGTTCTGAGCGGCACCTTCATCGTCGCCGCCAGCCAGAGCTTCACCGACAACTGGCTCGAGGCCGAGGACGCCGAGAAGGCACGCGCGGCCGCCATCGGGTTCGTCAACGGGTTCGCCATCGACTACGACATCGACCGTGATGGCCGCCCCGAGACGATTGCCGCCTACGTTCGCCAGACCAATGCCATCATCGAGGTCGTCGACGAGGGCGTCTCGCGGCTCGACGCCCCCTGCTACGAGTTCGACAGCACGCAGGTCGAGGCCATGGAGATCGCACTCCGTGACATCAACGGCGACCGCAGGCCGGAGATCTTCCTCCACTACCAGACCGAGCCCGGCAACTGGGGCACGCTCTGCATCCTGGAATACGTCGGCCCACGCGACCTCTCCGCATCGCGGCGCGCTGCCCAGGGCGCGAGCACCGCCGGCGAGGGCATGTTCCGCGTACTCCTGCGCCACGACGGCGCCTGGACGGTGAGCGTCGGCGCCGACAATGGCCTCGAGCTGTGCGCCGGTTCGAACTGTCACACCCGCTCCGCCTACACCTTCGACGGCACGCACTTCCGCATGACGTTCGACGAGAGCGACCAGCCGGAAGCCGGCAAGGCGAGCCCTTTCCGCGATCAGGCCGAGCGCGATCGCCTCATCAAGGCGAACCCGGGCCGCAAGGCCGCCGCCGTCGCGCCGCCACCGACGCCACCGCCCGCGCCGGCCACCAACCTTGCGCCCCCCTCGCTGGCCGCCGTCACCCGCTACATCGCCGAGACGTATTTGCCCGCCGGCACCGACGGCCGCCCCGCGCAACTCTCCTACGAGCCGACCGTGCTCTATTACGGCAAGCCGACGCCACGGGCCTCGATCGTCGCCGACAAGCAGCGCTACGCCACCCGCTGGCCCCGCCGCGCCTATCGTCTCGAGCCCGGCACGGTGCGTCTCTCGCAAGGCACCGCGGGACGGCTCGAAGTCACGTTCGACTACGTCTTCGAGGTGGCCGACGGCAAACGCACCGTCGGCGGTGTCGGCCGCACGCGTCTCGACCTCCGCCCGTCCGGCACATCGTTCGTCATCGCCCGCGAGGAGGGCGAGGTCCTCCGCCGCCGATGAGTGGTGTGTGGCCTACACCACCATGACCCTTCCCACCGCGCGCCGGTGTGCTAACGTCCGGACAAATGAGCGAGAAGGCGGCGGCCTCGCTCCGGCCGCCTTCCGAGAGTGAGGGGAGTGCCCAATGGACATGCAAACCGGATCGTCATCTGCGGCGTCGGCAGCTTCGGCCGTCACGCGCAACCTCGCGACGTGGGCCGCCGGCTTCGGCACCGCCGCCACGACCGCGTCGGCCGACACCTGGGCGCGCCACGCGCTGCTCGACTGGTTCGCGGTCACCATCGCCGGCGCCAGGGAGCCGCTGTCGGACATCCTCGCCGACGAGTTCCGCTCCTCCACCTCGGGGCCGTGCACGCTCGTGGCGCGCAATGCCAAGGCCTCCCTGCACGACGCCGCCCTCGTCAACGGCGCGATCAGCCACGCCCTCGACTACGACGACGTCAACGCCCTCATGCACGGCCATCCGACGGCTCAGGTCGGAGCCGCCGTCCTCGCCCTCGGCGAATCGCTCGGCGCATCCGGGCGTGACATCCTGACGGCCTTCATCGCCGGCTACGAGGTCGAATGCCGCCTCGGGCACATGTGCGGCGATGGCCACTACGAGCACGGCTTCCATGCGACCGGCACCGTGGGCACCTTCGGCGCGGCAGCGGGTGCCGCCAAGCTGCTCGGCCTCGACGTTGAGCGGACGGCGATGGCGCTCGGCATCGCCGCGTCCGAGGCGTCGGGTCTCAAGATCAACTTCGGCACGATGACGAAGCCGCTCCATGCCGGCAAGGCCGCGCAGAACGGCCTGATCGCGGCCCGTATCGCCGCCCGCGGCTTCACCGCCCGCGACGACGCGATAGAGGCGCCCCAGGGCTTCCTGCAGACCCAGGCGCCGGGTTTCACCGCCGAAGCCGTGCGCCCGGACCCGAAGGCGCCGATGGCCGTCGAACAGAACCTCTTCAAGTACCACGCCGCCTGCTACCTCACCCACTCGCCCATCGAGGCGATCCGCGAACTGAAGCGCCAGCACAACATCGGCCCCGATGACCTGAAGCTGATGACGCTGCACATCGATCCCGGCCACCTGAAGGTGTGCTGCATTCCGGCGCCGAAGACGGGCCTCGAGATCAAGTTCGCGCTGCCGCATCTGGCCGGCATGGCGCTGGCGGGCGCGGACACGGCGGCCCTCGGCACCTACTCCGACGAGAACGCCAACGACCCGCGCTACATCGCGCTGCGCGAGCGCATCAAGCTCGATCCGAAGCCCCGCGAAGCCCGCGAGCGTCACGGCGCCGACGTGTCGATGGAACTGAAGGACGGCCGCCAGATTCACATCACCTACAACGTCGGCATCCCGGCGAGCGACGTTGCGGGCCAGGAAGCGAAGCTGGTCGCCAAGTTCAACGCCCTCGCCGAGCCCGTGATCGGCCGCGCCCGCGCTCGTACCGCGCTCGACATGATCATGCGCTTCGACGACCTGCCGAGCCTCAAGGGGCTGATGGAGACGGTCGCCTGACCGGAGCACTCATGTCCGACATTGAAAAGGCCTATCGCCTCGACGGCCGGCCCGCGATCGTCGTCGGGGCCGGTAACGGCATCGGCCGGGCCATCGCGATGGCCTTCGCGGCAGCCGGCGCGCCTGTGGCTTGCCTCGATGTCGAGGCAGCCTCCGCCGCGGCCACTGCCAAGGCCATCGAAGCGGCGGGCGGGACGGCCGCGCCCATGCGCTGCAATGTCGCGAGCGAGGACTCCGTCACCGAAGCGGTCGCGGCGGCCGTTGCCGCCATCGGAGCGCCGCGCGTCCTCGTCAACGGTGCGGCGCTGAACGATCCGACCGCCACCATCGTGGAGATGACGCCGCAGTGGTGGAACGCGGTCGTCGCCGTAAACCTCACCGGCGCGTTCCTCGTGAGCCGCGCCGTCATTCCGCACATGGCGGCGGCCGGCGGCGGCTCGATCATCCACATCGCCTCGCAGATGGGCCGCGTCGGCGCTCCCGGCCGCGCCGCCTACAACGCGACGAAGGGCGCGCTCATCCAGCTCGCCAAGACCATGGCGCTCGACCACGCGAAGGACGGTATTCGCACCAACACGCTCTCGCCGGGCGCGGTCGAGACCCGCCGCCTCGAGTACCGCTGGGGCGATATGGCGAAGGCGCGCGAGATGTCCGCGCCGCTTCACCCGATCGGTCGCCTCGGCAAGCCCGACGAGATCGCGCTCGCAGCCCTTTATCTCGCGAGTGACGCGTCGGCCTTCATGACCGGCTCGGACCTGCTGATCGATGGCGGTTACACGGCCATCTGACGGCCCGGTTGAATGCGAGGCGACCACGCCGCCTCGCACCACGTCGTCGCCCGATTCGGGATCTCTACCGCTTCAACGGCCGTCCGGTCTTCCGCACCAGCCGCTCGAGCAGCCCGTCGAGTTCCGCCATGTCGTCCTGATCGAGCTTCGGCCCGGGAGCCCGGACAGCCGCTGACGCGAACGCGCCGCGCCGCCGGAGGATTTCCTTCCGGATCGCAAGCCCGATCCCCGGCTGCAATTCATGACGGATCACGGGCAGATAGAGATCGTTGAGATCCTCGGCTTCCTGCGCCTTCCCCGCCTGGAACAGCCGGTCCATCTCGACCAGCATCTCCGGGAACGCGAAGCCCGTCATCGCGCCGTCGGCGCCCCGGTGATACTCCTGCGGCAGATGGATGCCGCCGTTGCCGCACAGGATCGAGATGCGACGATGGGCCGTGCCGTCGCACGCCTTCCGGATCGCCGACAGCTTGCGCAGGCCCGGGCTTTCCTCGTGCTTGAACATCACGATCTGCTCGAACTTGTCGACGAGGCCGACGAAGCACCCGGCCGAGAACCACACGCCCGAAAGCTGCGGATAGTCCTGCACGCAGACCGGCACCGAGCGGCCGAGCGCCGTCAGGGCGCCGCTCATGTAGCCTGTCACCGCTTCGTCCGTCTTGAGGCCGGAGATCGGCATCACCATCACGCCGGCCGCACCCTGCTCCATGGCGCTGCCCGCGAGCTTCACGAGCTGAGCCGTGCCGGGATTCGAAACGCCGACGATCACCGGGATGCGGCCCTTCGTGGCGTCGAGGAAGCGCTTGGCCACGGCGACGGTCTCGGCCTCGGAGAGCTTCTGGAACTCGCCCATCACGCCGAGGATGGTCATGCCGTCGACGCCGCAGCCGAGATAGAACTCGACGAGGCGGTCGATGGACTCGAAGTCGATCGCGCCGTCGTCCTTGAAGGGCGTGGCGGCGATGACATAGACGCCGCGTGCGTCGGCGGTGAGCAGTCTGGGCATTGGTATCTCCCTGAGCGTCGGTTGGAGCCACCATGCCCGAGAGCCCGTCCCGACCGCAATGGGGCAGCGCCTGTGGCCTCGGCTCTGGTGCAGCCGGCGGGATTGGCGTATTGAGCCGCGTCCCGCCAGTGGCGGGCCGAAGCGCGCCATCTCGTTGCGCTCTAGAAATCGGAGATACAACTGATGACCCTGTCCCGCCGCCAGTTCGAGGGGGCCGTATTCCTGGTTCTCTTCGCCCTCACCATCCCCGCCGCCAACTGGCTGATCGGCAACGTCGGCACCAGGTGCGTCCCGAACGGCCCCTGCCTGATCCCCGTGGCCCCCGGCCTGATGGCCCCCTCGGGCGTCATCACGATCGGCCTCGCCCTCGTCCTCCGCGATCTCGTCCAGCGTCGTCTCGGAGTGACGGCCGCAATCCTGGCGATCATCGTTGGCGCGGCGCTGTCGGCCGCCATCGCACCGCCGAAGCTGGTCATCGCCTCTGCCGTCGCCTTCCTTCTGGCCGAACTGGCCGACCTCGCCGTCTTCACGCCACTCCAGAAGCGCGGCCTCGTGCTCGCCGTCGCTGCTTCGAGCGCGGTGGGACTGGTCGTGGATTCGATGATTTTCCTGCAGCTCGCCTTCGGCAATCTGGACTTCCTGCTCGGGCAGGTCGTGGGCAAGGCGTGGATGGTGCTGCTGGCGCTGCCGTTCGTCGCCTGGATCAGGCGGCGTGATGCGGCGCTCGGCATGGCTCCGGCTTGAGGAGGCGAGCATGGCGACGAAAAAATCAGCCCCGGGGCAGCTCGGCCGTCAGGTCGCTCTGCCCTCGTCCCCCGAGGCCGCCGTCCTCGAGCGCGTGCCGAACCCTCACCCGGACACGGTCTATGTCGCGCGCTTCACCGCGCCGGAGTTCACGTCGCTCTGCCCGGTGACCGACCAGCCCGACTTCGCGCACCTCGTGATCGATTACGTGCCCGACGGCTGGCTCGTGGAATCGAAGTCGCTGAAGCTCTACCTCGCAGCCTTCCGCAATCACGGCGCGTTCCACGAGGACTGCACCGTCTCGATCGGCAAGCGCATCGCGGCCCTCGTCGAGCCGCGCTTCCTGCGCATCGGCGGCTATTGGTATCCGCGCGGCGGCATTCCGATCGACGTCTTCTGGCAGACGGGCACTCTGCCGGATGGCGCGTGGCTCCCCGATACCGGGGTTGCGCCCTATCGCGGCCGCGGCTGACGGCCGGCGCCTTACATCGGCAGGCGCGCGACCTGATGCGTGAAGTAGTTGTCGACGGCCGTCACGATCGAATCCGCGACCTTGCGCCGCCAGGCTTCCGACTTCAGATTGGCCGCATCCTGCTTGTTGGTGACGAACGCGAGTTCGACCAGCACCGCAGGCACCTTGGCCGTCTTGAGCACGGTGAACGCGGCCGACCGATCCGGATTGTTCATCAGCGGCGTGGCGCTTCCCATGAACTCGATCATCGACCGCGCGAGCACGTTGGTCCGCTCGTGCGTCACGGCTACTTCGCGCTGGGCGAGGTCGGCGAGGAAGCCGCGTACCGTGCCGGGATCTGCGACCTGCGTCCGCGAGATCGCCTGCATCTCGCCCGGCGTCAGCACGCTCTTCGCCACTTCGCCGGCGGCCGAGCGCTGGAGCGCGCTGGCCACGTTGTCCCGCAGCGAATAGATCGTCGCACCGCTGGCGTTGGATCCGGCGTAGTCGGCATGGATCGCCATGAACAGCGCCGCCTTGTGGCGTTCCGCGAACTCGCGCCGCTCGTCGAGATCGACGAACGTGTCCGTGTCGCGGGTCATGAGCACGTTATAGCGCCCCGTCGCCCTCAGTCGGTCCCGCAGCACCAGCGAGAAGGCGAGCACCACGTCCTTTTCGATTGCGCCATGCCGCTGGGCGCCACTGTCATGCCCGCCATGTCCCGGATCGAGAACGAGCGTCGGCTTGAACGCCTGCCGGTTCGCCGCCGGCTTGCGCTGTGCTGGTTTGGGCAGCGGCGGCTGCACGGAGGCGAGCCCCGCGTTGCCGAGCTTGGCCTGGGCAAACGCCTTGGGCGGCGCCGACCGGTTGCCGGCCGCCGGTGCGATCTCGAGCACGAGGCGCGGGCCCTTCCCGCCGCTCGCCTTCTCGAGCACGGCGCTCTCGACGATCACGGGGTCGGTGACGTCGATGACGACACGCACCTTGCCGGGTTCGGCGAGGCCGCCGCGAAACGCCTTCACGAGGCCGACGGGTCCGGACGTGGGCTGCGGCGGGAGCGCGACGTGGATGTCGGGCAGGTCGACGATGACCCGGTTCGGGTTCCCGAGCGAGGACACCTGGAAGGCGGCTTCCCGCTCGAGGGCGATGACGAACCGCGTCCGTTGGTTGACGGCGCTGGCTGCCTCGACGGTCGTGCGCGCCTCGGCCGTCCGGATTGCGGCTGGCGCGAGCGCGCAAAAGACCAAAGTCACCGCCACGCAGCATACGCTGACGCGGCGCGCCAAATTCGAGCCCATAACGTTCGACCCCCGTCTTACGCGATACTGGCCATCCCCGGATTGAGCTGTAGATTCGCTCCAGAAAGTGGCTTTTGCGGGACTGAAAACTTACCGAATCGGTAAACCTGGACGGTTAATGATCCGTTAACGTTGAGGTCCCAATTGCTCACCGGTCCGGGCGGCTCGTTCATGGACGATCGTCTGCCGTGCCGGCGCCTTCTGCATGAGCGGTGCGGGACTTCGGATGTCAGGGCGGCACGTGCCTGCACGGGTTTCATCGAGCTCTGTCATGGTGGGCATTGGCGACCCTCGTCGAGAGCGAGCGCTTGCCTAGCTGGGCGGTGAGCCGGTATGATCACAACCGCGCGGGCGTAGTTCAGTGGTAGAACGTCAGCTTCCCAAGCTGAATGTCGTCGGTTCAATCCCGATCGCCCGCTCCAATTTGATCAAGCGCTTGGTTCATCGCTCCCTGCTTGGGGTCCGCCGTGTTTGCCACAGCGTTTGAGATACACTGTTCAACTCCCGTTCTCCCACTTCGAGATAGCTTTCCGCGCGAGCTTGGTTTGGTTCACCAGCCGAGCGTAGTGCTCGATCATCTGCCGGCTCTGCCCAGTAATGGCGGCGACCTCTGCGTCGGTGCAGCCCGCTTTCTTTCCGCGATCGCCGGGCACGAGGTCGCCGAGCGAACGCGCCAGCGCGTCGAGCGCGGCCAGGAAGCGGGCGTACCCGTCGCACCACGGATCACGATTCACTTGTGCCCGAGAGCGTCCTAAGCTCCTGCCCGCGCCGTCGCGCCATGGGGACCTGAGCATGCGCAAAGAGGATCACCGGCTCGTCACCGGCACGGGTGCCTTCACCGACGATACACCGGTCGACGGGGCACTGTGGTGCGTGTTCGTGCGCTCGCCGCATGCCCATGCCGAGATTGGCGCGATCGACCGAAGTGCTGCGCTCGCCGTGCCGGGGGGCGCGACTGGTGCTGACGGGCGAGGACTGGCATGCGGCGGGTCTCGGGCCGATCACCATACAGCAGCGTCTGGTCGATGCCGAGGGCAAGCCTCCGCGCGAGGCGCCTTGGCCGGTCCTTGCCCGCGAGCGCGTCCGGCATGTGGGCGAGGCGGTGGCCCTCTGCGTCGGCGACAGCCTGGAGCGGGCCGAGGCGATGGCACTTGCGCTCCGGGTCGATTACGCGCCGCTGCCGGCTGTCGCACTTATCGGCGATGCGCTCACGCCCGGCGCGCCAACGCTGCATGTGGCGGCTCCGGGCAATGTGGTCTTCCGCTGGACGCTCGGCGACCGGGATGGCGTCGCGGAGGCCTTCGCGAAAGCCGCGCACGTGGTGGCGGTCGAGCGGACCAGCCAGCGGGTCATCATCTGCCCGATGGAGCCGCGGGCCGCGATCGCGCGCCACGACGCGGTGACGGGGCGCTATCACCTCCATACCGGCAACCAGGGCATGACCAACCTCCGGGATCAGGTGGCGCGGGTGCTCGGCATCGACAAGCATGATCTCGTGGTGACCTCGCGGGACGTCGGCGGCGCGTTCGGTATTCGCAACGGCGTCTATCCGGAGTATCCCGCGCTGCTCTATGCGGCGCGTCGGCTCGGACGGCCGGTGAGGTGGACGGCGAGCCGGTCGGAGGCCTTCGTATCGGATGCGCAGGCGCGCGATTCGATCATGCACGGGCGGCTCGCTCTCGATGCGCAGGGGCGCATCCTGGCGCTCGATGTGACGGCCAGGGCCGCGATGGGGGCCTACATGCATCACGTCGGCTACTTCATCGCGACCGCGAATTTCTCGCGCTGCCTGACGGGGCCCTACCATGTGCCGGTCGCGCATTCGGATGTGACCTGCGTTCTCACCAACACGGTGCCGACGGCGCCCTATCGGGGGGCGGGCCGGCCCGAAGCCGCCTACATCATGGAAAGCCTGATGGACGCTGCGGCGATGGCCCTCGGGCTCGATGCGGTCGAGATCCGGCGGCGCAATCTCCTGCCGCGAGAGGCGATGCCGTACCGGACAGCGCTCGGAATGCGCTACTGCTCGGGTGATTTCCCGGATCTGCTCGACCAGGCGCTGAAGGCTGCCGACTGGGGCGGGCTCGAACAACGCAAGGCGCGCTCCGAGGCGCGGGGGCGCTTTCGCGGCGCAGGCATCGGCATGTTCGTCGAGATCTCGGGCGGGGTTCCCAATGAGCGGGCGAAAATGAGCCTCGGCGCAGACGGTATCGCGCATGTGCGGACGGCCGTCGGTGCCACCGGGCAAGGGCACGAGACGGTGTTCGCGATGCTGGCGGACGAGCAACTCGGCCTCGGTTGCGATCGGATCGTCGTCGCGCAAGGCGACAGCACGGATTTCGAGGACGGTGGTTCGTCGTCGGCGTCGCGGTCGACGCAGATGGCGGGGCTCGCGATCCGTGCGACGGCGCTGCAACTGATCGACGCGGCCAAGGCACGGGCAGCAGCGCGCTGGGGGGTGAGCGCAGATGGAATCGCCTACGACGCTGGTCGGCTCAGTGTTCCTGCGACCAATCTCGCAATCGCGATCGAGGATCTCGCAAGGGATGGCGCACCGCCCCTCGTCGCCGAGGCGCGGATCGAGGCCGAGCCGACGTTTCCCTCGGGGTGTCATATTGCGGAAGTGGAAGTCGATCCGGAGACGGGTGTCGTGATGATCGATCGCTATGTGGCGGTCGACGATTGTGGGCGTGTCATTCATCACGCGCTCGCCGAGGGGCAGGTGATGGGCGCCTTGGCGCAAGGTCTGGGCCAGGTGCTGATGGAGCACGGCGTCTACGACCCGGCGAGCGGGCAACTCACGGCCGGTTCGCTGATGGATTACGCCTTGCCGCGGGCGCGCGATCTGCCGCCGGTTACGTCGATCCTGGCGCCGTCGCCGGCGACGAACAACCCGCTCGGCGTAAAGGGCGTCGGCGAAAGCGGGACGGTCGGACCACTGCCGGCCGTCATGAACGCGATCCGGGATGCGCTGCGGCCGCTTGGCGTGGTCGAGATCGAGATGCCGGCGACGCCGGCCCGGGTGTGGACGGCGATCGAACGTGCGCGAGCGCGAGGGTGATGGCGGTTGTTGCGTGCGGCTATCTCGGCGGCGGGAGCTGGCCAAACGCCACGGCCAGGGGCAAGGCGATGGCTCACGACGCGCGAAGGGCACGAGGCCGATCCACCGGGGTTCGGCCAAGATCAGGGCACATCAACGACCGTGCTGCGCTTGCGCCACTTCGCCACCGTCTTCTGGTTGATCCCGTGGCGCTTCGCCAGGACTCTCAGGCTCTCTTGACTATGCTGTATCGCTCGACGGATTGCCTCCGTCGTGGTGGCGCTCCCGTGAAGAACCTGGCCCATAACGCATCCCTCGACGCTGGCGAAGACAATGCACCGTCGAGACCCGGGATCAAACATCCAGTAATCATCTTGATCGACGTGGTCGCCCAAGACCGACCGTTGGTGTCCCGACGTTGAGGGCCACATGCCGGCATTCGACCGGTCACGGTTTGTGTGCCGCAGCATGAAGGTGCCCGCTCAATGAGGCACGTAGAACCCTCACTTTGCGCATCGCTTTTGCGTTCAGCGCCAGAGATACCCCGACGTTTGGAAGCCCTTTAGGAACCTCTGAATAGCACGTCGGCTTGACGGCGTGAGACGCGGGTTGCACCGAGTTTCGGCGGCTCACGCGGCGCTTCGACGATAAGAAGAG